>Ga0207701_10002144_pt1 | contig 20461 bp, 23 predicted proteins | sample KBSSwiSSwithPhiX_FD_184294 | JGI IMG/M metagenome (GOLD analysis project Ga0207701, IMG submission 184294) | Switchgrass rhizosphere bulk soil microbial communities from Kellogg Biological Station, Michigan, USA, with PhiX - S5 (SPAdes) (version 2) | ecosystem: Environmental > Terrestrial >... | reverse complement strand
AAGATGTCGTTAACGCTCAGCATCGCGATCCAACTCCTTTTCCTTCCCTTTGAGCATGCCCGCGCACTGCTTCTCCAAGCGCCGCACCGCATTCCACAGCTTGGGAAGTTGGGGAAGCAAAGCCATGACCTTTAACCATTCGTGATGCGGCGCCGCCGCGATACCGCTGGAAAGCACGGCGCCGGCAGGCACGGACTGGGCGATTCCGGATTGCGGACCGATCATCGCGCCATCGCCGATTTCAATATGATTGACCACGCCTACTTGTCCAGCCAAGGTCACGTTTCGCCCCAAACGCGAGCTACCCGCAACTCCGGCCTGCGCCGCGATCACCGAATACTCGCCCACCGCCACATTGTGGGCGATTTGCACCAGATTGTCGATTTTGACGCCGCGCTCAATCACGGTTCGTCCGATCGTGGCGCGATCTACCGTAGTGTTCGCACCGATTTCAACGTCGTCTTCCACGACGACGATCCCAGTCTGGGGAATCTTGATACGTTGAGCGCCGCTGCCCGCATAGCCGAATCCATCGCTACCGATCACGACGCCGGCGTGCAGTATCACGCGCTCGCCCAACCGGCAGGCTTCGCGCACCACAACATTCGGATGAAGGATGCAATCACCGCCCACTTGAGCATCGTCACCGACAAAGACGCCGGGAAAAAGCACCGTGCCCGTGCCAATCCGAACGCGTTTGCCGACAAAAGCACGGGGAAAAATGGTTACCTGTTCGGCAATAATGGCGCTCGCATCGACGAAAGCTCCAGGGCTTACTTCCCCGCTGAATTGCGGCGCCGGGCAGAAGAGTTGGAAAATCTTTGCAAAGGCAATATACGGATCGGCCGCTTCGATAAAGCTTAACATCGTTTCTCGTTGACCTTCATCGATAATGCCGGGACCGACGATGACAGCGCTCGCTCGACACCGCGGCAAAAAACGCCGATAGCGCGGATTGCTGAGAAAAGTGATATCGCCCGGGCCGGCCTCGTCGATCGACGCTACTTTGCCGATGATGGTAGCGCCCTCTCCAATGAGCTTGCCGCCGACGAGAACGGCAAGCTCACTGAGGGTTTTCCTTGTCGCCACTTATTTCTTATTCCGGTTATTGTAAGTTTCGATGACTTTGCTGGTGATATCGATTCCCTGATCGCTATAAAGAATCTGCGAGCGCTCCAGAATCAAGGTAAATTTATCGGCTTTGCCGACTTCGTTGACGATCGCTTCCAATTCTTTGAGAATATCCGACATCAACTGATTATTTTTCGCCTGCAGCTCTTGCTGATAATCGGTCATGGTTCTTTGCAAAGTCACGGAGCGCTTTTGGAACTCGGCCTCAAGATTACGTCGCTCTTCTTCTTTCAAAAGCGGGCCTTTTTTCTCGAGGTCGCTCTTCATTCGATCCAGTTCTTGGCGCTCCTTCACGATATCGCCCTCGGCTTTTTTGACCTGGGCTTGAAATCGTTCCTTGGCTCTTTTTCCCGCCTGCGACTCTTGAACCACGCGTTGGATATCGATAAAGCCAATCTTTATCCTTTCCTGCGCGAACGATGGCGCGCACGAAAGAACCAGCAATCCCACCGCCAGCCAATACTTCACTAAGACCTCCGGTAAATAGGGTACAAATTCTTGAGTGGCAGTCGCTACTGACTGCCGATGGAGAAACCGAGCACCGAGGTTTCATCGTGCGGCTTCTTGTTGATCGGGAAGCCGAGCTCGACGCGCAACGGGCCGAATGGAGACATCCAGCGCACTCCAGCGCCGACCGAGCGTCTGAAATCACTGAAATTAAGCGAGTCCGAAAAGGCATTCCCCATATCGAAAAATGCCACGCCGCGCACGCCGTAGGACTCCATGATCGGAAATAGCAGCTCGGTGTTTACAACCACCGCCTTGTCGCCGCCGATCACCTCCGTCGATGTGCAGTTCTGGCCGTTGGGATCGCAATTGGAGGGCGCGCGCGGCGCTATGCTTCTTTCCTGGAAACCGCGCACTGAATTGATTCCGCCGAGAAAGTACCGCTCGAAAAGCGGCAAGTCGTGTTTGCCATTGCTGTCTTGACCGAATCCGATGCCGTAACCGAGCGAACCGCCTAACGCCAACACGTAAGAACCGCCCCAGTTTGGATCTTTGAGCAACGGATAATGCCACCGCGCACTCACATCGGATTTGATAAAACGACTATCACCGCCCAAGCCGGCCATTTTTACCGCGAACGCGGACTTGGTGCCCTCGGTGGGAGCAAAAAAATGATCGCGACTGTCGTAAGTCATGTTGGGAGTCACAGCGCTCGTCAGCGACTGTCCCGCCTCACTTTTGATCGATTCAGCGGCGTTGGCCGAAACGCCATTGATATCTTCACGAGTCAAATCGTAGGCAACGCCGGCGCGCATGTAGTCCCACATACTCGTCGCCGTGTTACTGGCCAGTACGTCGGAGCCTTTTTCTTTTTCGCTCCGGCCAAAAAATGGCATGCGAAAGTCGTTCAGAGGGTAACTCGTATTGACGCCAAAACCCAATTTATGCTCGTTGAAATCTTCGTACTCACGTGTGGTATTGAATAAAGCAAAGCCTAGGGAAGCCTTGGTGTCCCTAAAATAGGGGTCGGTAAAGTTGAGGATATAGTCTTGTCGGCGCGAGCCGATGCTGAAATTACCGGTAACTCCTTGTCCTCTTCCCAGCAGGTTCTTTTCCGAAACATTGGTATTGAAAAGAAAGCCATCGCCGCTGCTATAGCCGGCGCCCACTTGAAAGGTCCCCGTGGGTCCTTCCTTCACGTCCACCATCAAATCGACGGTATCCGACTGATCAGTTTTTTTCGTGGTGAGCTGTACGTCCTCGAAGTAGCCGGTTCGTTGCAACGCGTTGCGGCTCTGTGTGATCTTTGCGCCCGAAAAAAGCTCCTGTTCGTTTGCGAGCAATTCGCGCCGCACGACCTTGTCGCGTGTTTTCGTATTGCCGGCGACCAATACTCGATTAAAATACACTGGCGGGCCTTTGGTAATCACCAACGCCACGTCGACTTTCTTGTCCGTCGCGTTCACCCTTGTAATCGGATCGACTTGAACAAAAGCAAAGCCTTTGTTCGAGTACATATCCGTTAGGCTTGTAACGTCGTCGCGTAAGCGACTGCCGCGAAAGATCTGCCCGGTGGTAAGCTTGACCGATTTGAGCATCTGACGGCCATCCTGAATCAGTTCACCGCCAATCTCAACCTTGCCGACGCGATACTGCGGGCCTTCGCTGATGCGAAAAACGACCTCCAAACCATCGCGCCCGCGCAAGATCACCGGATCATCGATTTTATGTTCGACATAGCCGTTATCGTTATAGTAATTCGATAAAATCGCCACATCGTTGGTCAGCATGTCGCGATCAAGAACGCCCCGGTTGGTAATAAACGAAAAAATCCACTCTTCTTTCGTCGCGATCAGCCCTTTAAGCTCACTATCCGAAAAGGCCTTGTTGCCCTCGAACTCGATTCTTTTGATCAGCAGCCGATTGCCCTCGGTAATGTCGAGAGTAATCACCGCTTGATTGTTCGACTCCACCGTCACAGCGTGATCGATCGCGGCGTTGACGTAGCCTTGCTCGTTATAGAGTTTTCGCACTTTATCGACGCCTTCGGCGACTTTGCTTCGATCCAAAATCGTGCGCGCGCCGATGCCCAACGCCGACTCGATCTTTTCTTTGGAAACCTGCGAGGCACCTTGGATTTTGACTTCCCGAATATAGGGTTTCTCTGTGACTGCGTAGGTCAAGACTCCATCAGGCGAAAGCTCGGCTTGAACGTCGTCGAAAAATCCCATCCTGTAGATGGCTTTGACGTCTTGATCGACGGTCGCTGGATCGAACACCTCGCCCGCCCGGCTTTTCACGTGCAGCCGGATGCCGTCATCTTCGACTCTTACGTTGCCACTAATTTGGATATTTTTGAGGACGACTTTTTCTCGAGTTTGCGTTTGGGCTGAAACCACGTTGGTAACGAACAACGACAGGTATAGAAAAAAAACGACAGCGAGCGCTCCAGCGGTTTTAAAAAATTCCATCGGGAATGGACGAACCGAACATCAAAAAACGGGTGAATACTTTTGAATTTTTAGCAAATACCTGTACTTTTGTAAAGGTGTTTTTAATGTGCCTAGCAAGGGAACGTCCTAAAAATAGCACCCTAAGTGCCCGCCAACCGCCCCTCTCTTAGCTCGACGCAACGGCCGATTTTTTTGGCAAATTGCCGGTTGTGGGTGGCAACTATCAAGCCGATCCCATGCTCTTCGTTCAGCCGGAACAACAAATCTTGAACTTCCTCGCCGATGCGCAAATCGAGCGATCCGGTTGGCTCATCCGCCAAAACCAGCTTAGGCTTCAGAATTACCGCGCGCGCCACCGCGACCCGCTGCTGTTCGCCTCCAGAAAGCTTGCCCGGACGGTGACTTAGCCGATCGGTCAAGCCGACTAAATGCAACAATTGTACGGCCTCGCGCTTGGCCTGTGCCGGCTCTATCCCTTGGACCAGTGCCGGAAACATAACGTTTTCCAGGGCTGAGAAATCAGGTAGGAGATAGTGAAACTGAAAGACAAAGCCGATTTGCCGGTTGCGAAACTCGCACAGTGCGGCCTCATCGTCGAGCGGCAGCTGCTTGCCGCCAAAAAGTATCTTGCCCCCCGTCGGCCGATCGAGGGTGCCGAGAATATGCAGCAAGGTGCTCTTACCGACGCCTGACTCACCAACTACCGCCAGACGTTCGCCTTCGGCCAAATCAAAATTGACATCCCGCAAAACATGGATCTCATTGCCGCCTTCGGAAAATGATTTTTGCAGCTCCTTGACCGACAGGAGGTTACTCATAGCGGATAATTTCTACCGGATCCAATTTCGCGGCTTGGCGCGCCGGGTAGAGGCTGGCCAATAAGCAGACCGCGAAAGACGTGCAGGCGACCAGGACAAAGTTGCTGACATAAATTCGCACGGGTACCGTCGATATCAGAAATACGCCGTCCGGCAATTGAAAGCCGTACTCGGAAATGAGCGCGCACACGAGCAGGCCCAGGACCACACCGAGGGTCGTTCCGACGACGCCGATAATGCACCCTTTTAACAAAAATATTTTGCGAATACTTTTTTGCGTGGCGCCCATGGAGCGCAGGATCGCGATGTCCTTTTTCTTTTCCATCACGACCATGACTAGGGTCGAGATGATGTTAAATGCGCCGATCAAAACCATCAGCAAAAGCACCAAAAAATAAACCGTCTTTTCGAGCTTCAGGGCGGAAAAAAGGTTGGGCCAGAGCCGCGTCCAATCCTCGGCAAAGTAAGGAAAGCCAAAATGCCGTTGAATCTGATCTGCTACCTCCCGGGATCGATTGACGTCTTTGATCCGGATCTCGATATTGGTCACCGCCCCCTCCAGCTCAAAGAATTTCTGCGCATCGGCGAGCGACATGAGCACCAAGGTCGAATCGATTTCGCTCATGCCCGTTCGAAGGATTCCGGTGACGGCGAAGCGGCGCACCTTGGGTATTACGCCGATAGCGGTTGGGCTACCCAAGGGCGAGACCACCTGAACGGGACTGCCGAGAAAGGCGCCCAACTGATTGGCCAAACGCTCGCCTAAAATAATCCCCGGAAGAAAAACGGTCCGATCTTCCACTCGGACCGGCTGTGGGGTCGTCAATCCGACGAGGCTTCCCTCGCGGATAAAGCTTTGTAGATTGACGACGCTATTGACCCGATTGGGATCGACGCCACGCACCACAACCCCGGAGACGCGCGAACCGGAGGTGAGCATCACTTGACCGTAAATCGTCGGCGTGGCTGCCACCACGCCGTCTTCCTTGGCCACTTGCTGGAGCAATCTCTCATAGTCGCGCAATGAATCTCCCGACTTTACCAAGGCTATGTGAGCATTGATTCCAAGCAGACGGTCGCGCAAGGTTTCTTCGAAGCCGGTCATGACCGCCATCACGACGTTAAGCGTCATCACACCGATCATGACGCCGAGCACCGAAATCACCGTGATGAGTGAAATGAAAGTTTCTTGCCGACGCGCCTGCAGATAGCGCAAGCCTATAAATAGCTCATATTTCATGTGAGTGAGGGTCCGGCCTAGCGCTGCGGACGAAGCAACGGAAAGAGAATAACGTCGCGGATCGAAGCCGAGTTGGTGAGCAGCATCACCAGCCGATCGATACCGATGCCTTCGCCGGCGGCCGGCGGCATGCCGTATTCGAGCGCGCGCACATAATCATCGTCGATCGGATTCGCCGTGTCGTCGCCCGACTCGCGCGCGGCCATCTGTTCGAGAAAGCGTTCGCGTTGATCGGCTGGATCATTGAGCTCCGAGAAGGCGTTAGCCAACTCGCGGCCGCCGATATAGAGCTCGAAGCGATCGACCATCGCCGGGTTCGCATCGTTTTTCCGCGCCAAAGGCGACACCTCGATCGGATAGCCGGTGATAAACGTCGGTTGAATCAACTGCGCCTCGGCGACGGCTTCAAAGACTTCCACTAACGCATGGCCATAGGACGCGCTTAAATCAAGATGCACTTCCTTTTTCTCGGCCAACCGCTGCAGCCCGTCGAGAGTAGCGACATTGTCCTTTTCTGCACCGCCATGCGCCATGATCGCTTCGGCGAGAGTCAGCCGGCGCCAGGGCGTCGCCAGATCGATCACATGATCCCCATACGTTAGTTGCAGCGAACCGACTACTTCTTGAGCCAAGGTTACGAAAAGTTCTTCGGTCAACTGCATCAGGTCTTCGAAGGTCGCGTAGGCCTGATAGAACTCGACCATGGTAAATTCCGGATTGTGGCGCACGGAAATTCCCTCGTTGCGAAAATTTCGGTTCAGCTCGAAGACACGCTCGAAGCTGCCGACGAGCAAACGCTTTAAAAAAAGTTCCGGCGCCACCCGCAGGTAGAGCTCCATATCGAGAGCGTTATGGTGCGTAATAAACGGCCGCGCCGCTGCGCCGCCCGGGATCGGCTGCATCATCGGCGTTTCGACTTCGAGAAAGTCGCGCGCCTCGAAAAAACGCCGCAGCAGCCCGATAATTCGCGAACGCTTCTCGAAAACCTGGCGCACTTCGGGATTGACCATCAGGTCGACGTAGCGCTGGCGATAGCGCGCTTCGACATCGGCCAAGCCGTGCCACTTCTCCGGCAGCGGTCGCAAGCATTTCGCCAGGAGTCGCAGGCTTCTCGCGTCCAGCGTCAGTTCCTTGGTTCGGGTACGAAATAGGTGGCCGGAGACGCCGACGATATCGCCCACGTCCAAGGTGCGAAACAACCCGTAGACTTCTTCGCCCACGCTATTCTGCTGGATATAAATCTGCAGACGCCCGCGGCGATCCTGCAGGTGAAAAAAAGAGGCTTTGCCCATGCGCCGCAGCGCCATGATCCGTCCTGCGATGCGCAGATTCTTTGGTGCGCCGGCCAGCTCTTCATCGCTGGCGCTGGTAAATTTATCGATAATTTCCGAAGCGGTGTGCGTCGGTTTGAAATCGTTCGGATACAGCACCGCGCCCGCCGCCTTGAGCTTGGCGAGCTTTTGCTTGCGCACTTCGACCTGCTCGACGGAAGTTTCGCTGGGATTAGAATCGTTCTCAGCCATTTTTGCTCTCGCGTTCGTATAAAGCGCTGCGCTCCTGCCTGTGAAAATCGGCGGAGCAGGCGCAATGGATCACAGGCCCAAGTTTTTGCAGATCGCGTTGACGGAATAGGATTTGTTCAGTGAATAGAAGTGAAGTCCTTTTATGCCGAACTTGATCAATTCCTCGCATTGGCGGGTGGCATAATCGATTCCGACCTCCACCGCCGCATCGTCATCGGTTTCGACCTTGGCAAGTTCCCGCTCTAATTTCGCCGGAATCTTGGCGCCGCATAGCGCGGTAAAGCGACGCACTTGCGACGCCGATAATATCGGCAAGACGCCAGGCACGATCGGAACTTTCAAGCCAAGTTTTCGCAGATCTTCGGCGAAGCGATAATAGTCATCGTTATCAAAAAATAGCTGGGTAATTACCGTTGTGGCGCCGGCATCCACTTTTTCCTTTAAGAATTTTAAATCCGACATCCGGTCCACCGCGCGAGGATGGATTTCCGGGAAACCGGCCACGCCGATCGAAAAGCAGCCAAGCGCCGCGGCCTCTCGAACCAGCTCGATGGCGTAGTGAAAACCATCAGGATGGGGGCGCCAATTCTCCGTGCCCTGGGGCGGGTCGCCGCCCAGCGCAAGTACGTTTTCAATCCTTTTGCTTTTGAGCCGGCTCAAGATCGCGCGCGCGTCGTCTTTGGACTGTCCGACCACGGTCAAGTGACACATGACCTCCAGTCCGTAGCGGTCATGCATGGTTTCCACCAGGTCGAGGGTTTTTTCGCGCGTGCTTCCGCCAGCCCCGTACGTAACGGAACAAAAGCCAGGATTGAGCCTCTTAATGATCTCTATTTCGCTGAAGAGGTTTTCCTCGCCTTTTTCCGTCTTCGGAGGAAAGAACTCGACCGATAGGGTCAAGCCAGGCCGGGCATACAGGTCGGCTAACTTCACACAGTTCCTTGATGACTACCTTCGGCGTAGCGGTATTAATAGCACAATGTTATGCGATGAACAATTAGCGAAAAGCGAGAAATGAAAGATTTTATCTGTAGTTATCGCCGGTTCACCCGCGCTCGCGCAGCGATCGGATCGCAACCTGAACCCGCTTCGGGAGTAATGAGCGGGCGCAGAGAATCGGTGTGATGGAGCCACGCCGCCTTGATTTCTTCCGCGACCTGATAAGCTTCCAACGTTTCTTTGAGAATCTGGCGACGGCGCGCGAAGTGCCCGCCCATGATCGGGTGATTTACATGCGCTTTGCCGAGCGGCTTGCCGGTATATTTAATGTCGGCGCCGAGAAAACTGGCAGCAAGCTGATACTCCATTTCCTTGATACGCGCTCGGTCCGCATTTCGAAAGAAAAAGCCGATCATGCGATCTTCAAAAACGCGGTCGATAAACGCGTTGACGATCGTGCGCAATCGGCTTTCGCCGCCGAGCTTTTCGAACAGACTCTCAGCCATCGAGAACGGTCCTAAGAAATCGTTTTCAAGCGATTACATCATGCCGAGCTGCAGGCGGGCGGCTTCCGACATCTTGCTTGGGTCCCAGGGCGGGTCCCAAACCAGATCGATCTTTACGTCGGTGACGCCGTCCACGCTCTTTACTTTACTTTCGATCTCCGCCGGCAACGACTGCACCGCCGGACAGTGCGGCGAAGTGAGCGTCATTTGGATCGTCACCGCGCCTTCGGCACTAACCTTCACCTCGTAGACCAATCCCAGCTCGTAAATATTGACCGGGATTTCGGGATCGAAGCAGGAGCGCAAACTTTCAATCACCTGCGCTTCGATGATAGTTTCGTTGATGCTTGCCATTTTTCTACCAACAACCTGACTCTTTAAGGCCGCTTATTCAATGCCCAATTGCTGTTTGGCGCGCACGGAAATCATGCTTTGATTCCAGGGCGGATCCCACACCAACTCAACATCGGCTTCGCGCACGCCGGGCGCGGCGAGCAATCTCTTCTTGATGTCGGCCTTGAGAAACTGTCCCATGCCGCACCCTTGCGCCGTCAACGTGAAACGGACGATGGCTTTATACCCGCCGTCCGGCAAAGGCTGCGCGGCGCAGGCGTAGATCAGCCCGAGGTCGACGATATTGACGGGAATTTCCGGATCAAAGCAGGAACGCAACTCATTCCAGACCAGCTCGTCGATCGAACCCGTCGGCAATTCTGCGCGCGCTTGCGGCCAATTTTCTTCCGCTCCCGGCGCAAAGCCGAGAGCGTCGCCGTCTTGACCGTCGATGCGCACGCTATAGCCGCGCTCCGTCATCACCGTGTAAGTTCCGCCCAACGCTTGAGTCAACCAGACCGTGCTGCCGGCTAGCAAGGAGGCATGCTCGCCGCTCGGAACCATGACCACGTCGCAGTCGCGTTGCAGCTTAATCGGTTTTTCGGTGTTCATCCGCAGGGACTCCTTTCAGCGTGCTCCGCCAATTACTCGGTCGTGGCCGGCTTATTTTCGCCCTGCAGCGCCGCGTTGACTGTGTGCCAGGCCAAGCTGGCGCATTTAACCCGCGCCGGAAATTTACATACGCCGGAAAGAATTTTCAGCTTGCCGATCTTCTCGTCACCGCTTTCACCGTCTCCATCACCAGTCAGCATTTTGTGCACGTTTTCAAACAGCTCATGCGCCGCGGCTTCGGACTTGCCTTTCAGCTCGGCGGTCATCATCGACGCCGAAGCCTTGGAAATCGCGCAACCCGAGCCTTGAAAGCTCACGTCGCGAATCACGCCGTTTTCAAGATGCAGATACACCGTGACGTGATCGCCGCAGAGCGGATTGTAGCCTTCCGCTTTACGGTTGGCATCGGACATCACGCGATAATTTCTCGGACTCTTATTATGGTCGAGAATGACTTCCTGATAGAGCTCGTCTAAATCCGACATCAGCCGAAAACTTTCCGGACCCGATGGATGGCTCGCACCAGCACATCGATCTCCTCGATGGTATTGTAAAAAGCGAACGACGCGCGCGTCGTTGCTGGCACGCCGAAGCGTTGCATCACGGGCATCGCGCAATGATGCCCGGCGCGCACCGCCACCCCTTCTTGGTCTAGAATCGTGCCGACATCGTGCGCGTGCACGTGATCCAAGACAAACGACAACACACCGGCTTTTTCCTTAGCGGTGCCGATAATGCGCAAGCCGTCGATGCCTGAGAGCGCAGCCGTGGCGTAGCTCAGCAGCTTGTGCTCGTGCGCCGCGAGCTGGCACCAATCCAATGGCAGCAAATAGTCGATGGCGACGCCGAGTCCAATGCCGCCGGCAATATTGGGCGTGCCTGCTTCGAACTTGTAGGGCAACACATTGTAATGAGTCTTTTCGAACGTCACCAAACTGATCATGTCGCCGCCGCCCTGGTACGGTGGCATTTTTTCGAGCAGCTCGGCGCGGCCGTAAAGCGCCCCGACACCCGTCGGGCCAAACAACTTATGACCGGAAAAGGCGTAAAAATCGCAGCCGAGATCCTGTACGTCGACCCTCAAATGAGGCACCGCCTGGGCGCCGTCGAGCATGACCGGCACGCCGCGTTCATGAGCCAATGCGACAATCTCTTTAACCGGCACGATTGTCCCGAGCGCATTGGACACGTGGGTTATCGAAACAAACTTGGTCTTATCGTTTAACAGCCGGCGAAACTCTTCCATCACCAGCTCGCCCTCGTGATTGATCGGAATGACCCGCAGCTTTGCCCCAGTCTGTTCACAAAGTATCTGCCACGGCACGATATTGGAGTGATGTTCCATTGCTGAGACGATGATTTCATCGCCGGCTTTGAGAAAACTGCGCCCGTAACACTGCGCCACCAAGTTGATCGCTTCCGTCGTGCCGCGCACGTAAATGATCTCCTTATCCGATCGCGCGTTGATAAATTCCCGTATTTTTCCCCGCGCCGTTTCGTAGGCCGTGGTGGCTTGCTCGCTCAGATAATGAACCCCACGATGAATATTGGAGTTCTCCGCGCTGTAATAGCGATGGAGCGCATCGATGACCGCCTGCGGCTTTTGACTGGTCGCGCCGTTGTCGAGATAGACCAGCGGCTTGCCATGAACCTTCAACTTCAAAATCGGAAAATCCTCGCGCAGGCGCATGACATCGAAGCTGCCGGAGGGAGCGCGCGATTCAGCCAAGTGAGACATCGCCTGCATGGTAATACTCAAACTCTCCGAAATTGCGCCGCCAAATAATCGTCCAGTTGGCGCCGTAAAGAATCGACTTTAATTCGTCCGACGACGTCGCCGGCAAAGGCGAAGCTCAAAAGACTCCGGGCTTCCGCCGCGCCCAGGCCGCGCGTGCGAAGATAAAACAAAGCGTCGGCATCCAATTGACCGATGGTCGAGCCGTGGCTGCATTTGACGTCATCGGCGTAGATTTCCAATTGCGGTTTGGTATTCACCACAGCGTTTTCGGATAGGAGCAAATTCTTGTTGACCTGACGCGCATTGGATTTTTGCGCGTCTTTGTGAACGACGATTTTACCGTTAAAAACGCCATGCGCCGCGCCGTTCAAGATGCCTTTATAAAGCTCGAAACTGGTTGCGCGCGGCTTGAGATGATCGATCTCGGTGAAATTATCGACGTGCTGCTTATCGCCGGCCAGATAAAGACCGTTGAGTACGCATTCCGCACCTTCGCCGTTGAGCGCCACGTGAACGTTGTTTCGAATCAAAGATCCGCCGAGGATCACCGCGTGCGCCGTTAAACGGGCGCCGCGATCCAAGTCGGCGTCGAAGGTGCCCGTGTGAAACGCGGCACGACCTTCGCGCTGCAAGCGATAATAATCGGCCAGCGAATCCGCTTCGCCGATCAGTTCCGTGACCGCGTTACAGAAATAAGCGCCCTCTTCCACGCTGACGTAGCTCTCAATGATTTTAGCCGCGCTCCCCGCGCCGAGAAAAATAAGCGTGCGCGGATGCGACACCAATGGTCCGGCGCCGGGGCTCGATGCGTAAATCAGATAAATCGGCTGCGCCAAACAGCACCCTGGAGGAATAACCACCACCGCACCGTCGCCCATAAAAGCCGTGTTGAGCGCCACGAAAGCCTGGCGCCGATAATTCGCATGACGCCCAAGTTCCTCTGACAAAAGCGGCGCGTCTTGCTTTATAAGCTCCGCCAAGCTGGCGAGGCGAACGCCGCGAGGCAGGTCCTGCACAAAGGAAAATTCCCGCGCCCAGACGCCATTGATAAAGACCAAGCGTGGACAGGCGGTATCAGCAAAACTCCGTGCGAGGATTTCGTCGGCATCGACGCGGCGCTCAGATCCTTGGGTCTGCGCCAAGGGCAATGAGGCGATTGGCTCGACACTGGTGTACTTCCACTCTTCATTTTTTGTCGTCGGAAATCCCTGCGCCGCAAAGCTCGCGATTCCGTCTCTGCGCAGTTCTTTGAGCCACGCCGGAGCCGCGCCATTTCCGTTTGACTGCGACTGCTCGAAGGCGGCGAGATAGCGCTCTTTACTTTCCGCGGTAATCATATTCTTTCCGAGTACAACAAGCGGGACTAATGAACGGCGGCGACGGCGCCTTTGAGCCAATCATATCCCCGGCTCTCGAGCTCCAGTGCCAATTCTTTCGTGCCGGATTTTATGATTCGCCCCTCGAACAAAACATGGATGAAATCGGGCACGATGTAATTGAGCAAACGCTGATAATGAGTAATCACGATCATCGCACGATCGGGTCGGCGCAAGGCATTGACGCCGCTGGCGACCACGCGCAAGGCATCGATGTCGAGACCCGAATCGGTTTCGTCGAGTAGTGCGAGCACCGGGTCCAGGACAGCCATCTGTAAAATCTCATTGCGTTTTTTTTCGCCGCCGGAAAAACCTTCGTTGAGCGGCCGATTGATCAGCACCTGATCCATTTCCACCAACTTCAGTTTTTCTTTAATCAGCGCCAGGAATTCCATTGCGTCCAGTTCTTCCAAGCCATTGTGCTTGCGCACCGCATTCAACGCCGCTTTGAGAAAATACGTCGTGCTGATGCCGGGAATCTCGACGGGATATTGAAACGCGAGAAAAATTCCTTCGCGCGCGCGCATCTCGGGGCTCATGGCCAGAAGATCTTTGCCGCGATAAATGACTTCACCGCCGGTCACTTCATAATTTTCCCGGCCCGACAAAACATGCGCCAGCGTGCTTTTACCCGAACCGTTCGGACCCATGATGGCGTGCACTTCGCCGGCGCCGACGTGCAGATCGATGCCGCGCAAAATTTCCTTATTTCCAACCTTTGCCCTGAGCCCGCGAATATCCAACATGCTGATGCCTCTCAAAACACTCGGTTCAAACCGCCTTTTGCAGCGGCAATCGGGTCAACCGCCCTTTAAGCCCCTGCCGATCGGCGATCTCCGCGACCGACACGCCGGCGAGAAATTCTGCGAGCACGATCTGCGCCTTCTCCCACACCGACTTTTGCGAGCAAACCGCGCAGAAAGAACAATAATTGGCGCCCTGCTCGAGACACTCCATCAACACCAGCGGCCGCTCGACAGTTTCATAAACGTCTTTAATAGATATCGCCGCCGCCCGCTTGGCTAGGGTAAAACCACCCTTCGAGCCGATGTGCGATTGCACCAAACCGCCGGCAACCATGTCTTTCATGATCTTTGAAAGATAAAATGACGGGATGTCCTGGCTCTTTTCGATATCCGCCCGGCTCACGATCTTACCTTCGGGTTGTCCGGCGAGATAAGACAGCGCGCGCACCGCATAATCGACGCGCCGCCCGACATTCATCAGCGAACTGCGCTCGCTTTTGACCCTCGCGCGTTTCACATTTTCCTCACAATTGAATATAGACTCCTTAGGTCTTTATTGTCAAGACGACTGCTGCCATAGGCTTGGTTTTCATGCGATTGTGAGCATGATAGCGCTGGTCGCGATGATGAGTCAAAAACGTACGTATCCGAAATAGTTTCCTGGAATTATTTTTCCTTCGACTCGTCGGATTTTTGCCGACTTTCCGGCTTCAGGTTTGGCGAGAGATTATTGGCACTGGTCAAGGCACGACAACCGGTGGAATCGTCGGGCCGATCTGTGGGGTGACTATCAAGATCTTGAGGAAGCCAAGCGACAACCAGAACAGATCGACGCCATCATGCGAGGCGCCGCAAAATCGCCGAAGATGAGACACCAGTCAGGGATATCGAACATTCATGCTGATCGAAGGAGCGCACGCTGACAAGATCCATGAAGAGGAGGATGGACTTGCTTCCTGGTGTTCGTGTTCGGTCCGCGACAGCCCATATTCCGGAGGAATCGGAATCGGTGCTGAATTGACCCGACCGAATGTCTGGGCTGTCGTTTATCGAGTTAACCAGACTCGAAACGTCAATACTACTCTTTCATCAGCTGAGGCCGGGGTGTTTGTACAAGCCAATTAAGTAGCCACTGCATGAAAAATAGTACGACTCGGTAATAAGTATGTGGTTTTTCCTCCCGCCCCGCACTACATGACCGATTCACATCATCGCGGTTAACGTCACAAGTACAGGTACTTACCGACAATTTTCGGCTCTGGCATTCCTGTTGCTTCTACCTCTGTATGACGGAAGGAGAGCTACATGGAAACAACGGGGATGTTGCGCGATACACCTTCTTCTTGGTTCAGAAAGATAAACTGGCAGTTTCTTACTTTCTGGATCATGTATATCAGTTTAATATTGAGTATCGGCTACGCCCTAATTTGAACGAGCCTTTAACGGTATCTCTGCAGGATTTTGGTGCTCTTTCGGCGCGATGATTAGGACCTATGTACGTCTAACTGTCACGGTTCGTCTGCTAATCCTTTACCTCGGGTCAGCGCCGCCCTCGTTCGACAACTAGTTGGCACTCCGGAGAATCATTCGCGAGAAAGTAAACCAGCAGCATCGGAATATCGTGGCCTTCCATTCGCTCTCACCTGGCGCGATTGAGCAATTAATCCCGCTCAGGGTCGCGGCACTGGCCGTCTATCTGCTGCAGATCACCGACATTCGGTTGGTATGAGCAGCGCGTTCATGAACTTGCGATTCTCTTCCCTGCGCCATTCGGCGTCAAGGTTGTCAACGCTGTCTGACATTATGGGCAAAAAGATTTCATCGGCACGCCACTACCCTAAAAATCTGTTCGGGACGGGTGCAGACGACAACTCTTGCGCTGATTAATTAGCCGGCGGAAACTACCCTTTGCGGTTATATTTTCGCCGCCTGGGTTTCTCAGAAGATTTCTTTTGCTTCGATTGATGCTCGCTATCGGCGTCTATCGAAGCTTTCGCTGGTATCGGAATCCGATCGCTTGCGTCAATAGTCCCGCACGCAGCAGTAAGCGAAGCAAACTCGTTTAGAGCTCTAACCAGGTAGCCAGTCCATTTGGGGGTCATGGGATTTATACGCTCCTTGAATATCTTGCTATGTAAATGCATTACGCGTGCCAGGAAAAATATCTTAGCTATGTCATACATCGACGATGGCGATATGCTCGACGCAGCGCTCGCCGGGCTAAAGCGTACTATTGCCGAATGAAATCGGAACGAGGCAGTGGCCGAGAAGAAGTTGCCCACTGGCGACCCTTGTAAGGAGAAATTTATAAAGGAGTTGGCGAGACTGACCGATATACATTACAAGCTTCGGAAAAGGGGGGATTAATCCACCAAATGCACAAATCCCAAATCAACGTTACCGTCGTGATCACAGAGTTCGACAACCTTCGTGAACTAAATGCGTATGCCATTGACATCGCCAGGGATTATTTTGCCATGGCAGCAAACGATCCGCGCCGAGAAGAGACCGCCAGGGAAATACTGAGACTGAGCCGGCGGCGGTCCTTAATGGAGCGGGCGGTTTCGGCGTTGCCCCCAACTCAACACGGAATTCTGTTGCCGAAGAAAAGAGGAAGCAAAACCGAGTCATTATGCCGTGAAATCGGGGCTAGCTCGCCATGACTGCTTGTCTCCAGCTCGTCTCTTAGATAGCAATCGAGCGGCGCAGACAGCCGATTATCTGTGGCCGCCACCACCGCCGCCGCCATGCATCCCACCGCCACCGCCATGAAAACCGCCGCCGCCAAAGCCGCCGTGCGGTGCGCCGTTGAAGCCGCCGCCATGCATGCCGCCGCTAAAGCCGCCGTGCGGCGCGCCATTGAAGCCGCCGCCACCATGAAAGCCGCCGCCGAAACTCGATTGGCCACGGCCGGAAAAGTTGTTCGTCCGGCCGCCATGGTCGAATCCGCTGAACGCGCCGGGATGACCGCTTGGCGCCACGTGCGGCGCAGCAAAGCCGCGGAAGTCCCGATGGTCAAACCCCGACCCTGCGCCATGAAAATTATGAAAGGCCTGACCGTGAAATTCACCGCTGTGAAAGCCGTGAAAGTCGTGACCATGAAAATCACCGCCGGCGAAGCCGTGGCCATGGTTAAAAAAGACATGGCTTCTGGAAATAAACCGAGCGTGGTTAAAAACCACGAAACGACCGCCCCAGTTGCAGCCCCAGAAACCCCAGCCCCAGGGAAAGTGATGATGAAAATGGCCGATGGGAAAACCACCGAACCAAACAAACGGGCCGACGAAGAAATCCACATAGCCCGGGTACACCACCAACGGCGCTCCGTACACCACCCATGGGTCGTAGGTGGGAAGATAGACGAGTTGAGGATTCGTCGGTTCGATGATGATCGTCTGGCCCTGGGTCGTCACCGTTTGCTGTTGCGTGGTTTTCAGGGTGCCGGCGTTTTCCGCGCGCTTGCGCATAACCTGGACGGCGGCCATAACCTCCTGCGGGTGATTGTAATAGGCCTCTCCTAGAGACGATGTCCAGGAAAGATTTTTATCCATATTGGCCAGCACTGAAGGAAATTCCGTGAGCGCTTTGACGCTCGCATCCCAGGGTTGTTTGTCCACCTCGGTGGCCAATTGTTCGTCCCTCAGGGTGGAGTTTTGTTGCAGCCAGCGGTTTGCTTGGACGACTTCAGTGGGATAAGTGGACGCGGCCAGAACTTCCGCGACCAGTTCGTCGGGATACAATGCGATCGGGGCTACCAGTTGCTGCAGCTGTTCCGGATTGGCCTGCGCCGGTTGGACTGCCGGTGCCGTTGCCACTGGAGCGTCTTGAGTTGCTGCGGTACTGCAGCCGCTGGTTACAAAGATAAGCGCGCCTGCGAACGCTGATGCTAAAAACCGTTTGGGTATCATTTTGAGTAACATAATGACCTGCCTCCTTGCCGGTCGGCGATTCTCATTGATTTGCCGAGCCGGCTGACTGTTTCGGAACCTTATCGACTACCAAAAGTGGTCGCGCCACATTTCCCGAGTGCTCCAATCGGCCAGGTCTTGTTCACGGCGGACGGCGTTGAGGTAAGTCTCTTGCCTGTAGTTAAGCACGCGATCGGCAACACCCTGATCGTGCAATTTGGCTAACTGTGCCGCGTTCAGGCGATAAACAGCTCTCGAGTCGCGCATTTTATTTACGATGGTTTCAGCCGGCACGTTTTCATTGCTCATTCGAATGACCTCGCTGACCATTACCGGCTGCTCGGATGGGTCAACGCCGAGGGCGGCGCAGCCGTTCAACAGGGCGCTGCCTGCCAAAACCATCGATAACGACATTCGGCGGCGCCAAGTTTTTTTTAGTCGTTCGATCAGCTGAGACAGCATTTATTCACCTCGAAAATAGCGACAAGACCGGCGGCACAACCGCCTCGGCCGTTCTAATTCAGTGATTCGCCAAATCCATGCCACGGCAAAAAGCCGCGGTTGACGGCGAGTTGGAAGGATAGAAAATGTCAGGCGCGAATCAATGCGCAGGAAATACCGAGGCTTGTAATCGCGAATTGAACCAAGGACGTCCGGCGAGAGAAGCCCTGAGACCGGATTGAAGGTCGATGGGATGACGGGTGTCGGCATGACGACGACGCCATAACCAAAGCCGTGTTCCTGTGAAATCCAGGTTGCCGTAACGAAAGATTGCCGTCAATGCGCGATTTGCTTGTGAGTGTCATGGGCTAATGAGCCCAGCAGCGCGCTGGCGCCGTTCCAGAAAATCTGCACACCGATGCAAAGCAGGATGAAGGAGGACAGCCGAAGAAAAATACTCGTGCCGTTGCGACCGAGTAGCCGGGCCATGTTCCCGGCAAACCGGTAGCAAACATAGATGGAAACCGCGACCAGAGTAATGGCAATCAGATTCGCGGTGATGAAAGCCCACGGATCGATATGCGTTCGCGTTGTGTTGGCGCCGAGCGTAATGGCCACGGATATCGACCCCGGTCCCACCGTCAGAGGCAAGGTGAGCGGATAAAAGGCGCGGCGGACAATTTCATCGGGAGCCCAGGGAGTGGCATCGGCGGCCGTAAGCTGGTCTGCGCGAGGGTCTAAAAGCCGCCAGCCCGTAGCTGCAACCAGCAAGCCGCCACCGACTTGCACCACCGGCAGGGAGATACCAAAAAAGGCAAGAATGTGAGAGCCGATAAAAATCGACACGAGTAGAAGGGTAAATCCATTGACAGCGATTCGCCTGGCAAGAGCCTGGCGCATGTCAGTCGAGCACCATGTCGTCATGGCGAGAAATATCGGGGCGCTGCTTAACGGATTGACTATCGGCAGGAGAGCGGCAATTACGAGTAGCACGACTTTACCGGCGGCGACGAGCTGTACTTCCATAGGATGTTCCGGCAGCGAGAGAATCCGATGCTGTTTTTTTCAAATGATCGAGTGGATAACGCCGCCGTCTACACGCAACGCCGCTCCGTTGGTTGCGGCGGAAAGCGGACTGATGCCTCGGGAGTGAGCGATTTGACCCACGAATTTTTCCACGCCGTCAGAGCGTGTTGGGCACCAGGACAGAACCCCGCTGCAGGGTGTCGGTTGTGCTCAAATCGCCGGCGCAGGCTTCGAGATTGGCTTGAGGATGTCTTTGGCGAATCGTTTTGATTGCCTGATCGACGTGTTTCTTCGACCGACCGTTGATGACGGTCGCACCCTCGCCGGGCAAGCCTGAGCCGATGGCGAAACCAATTCCTGCAGTGGAGCTCGTGACCGGCGCAATTTTGCTTTTCAATTGCAAGTCCACGATCAAACTACCTTCTTCAGCGTTCCGGACTCACACCTTTGAGATTCAGGATTTAAATGCGCTGTACTTTCGATCTTATTCATAGCCGTAGTCACCCGCCGCCCAATCAGTGTTGTATTTTCGGCACGCGGGTTTTTCGTAACTGTCGGCAGCGAGACAACCGCACCCACTGAGGAGACTGGAGACTAAAACCAATACGGCCCAGATAGATGCAACACGGCCCATGATGTTCCCTACCTTTTATCCGCTTTACCTGGTCATCTTGCCGAGCGTTGCGCGACGAGATATCGGCTCACAAGACAACACAAGCGCTGAGACTCCAATCGCAAGGTCGGTGTCACCAACTTTTGCAGAGCGGAAAGTGATCGTCTCAAGACCCGCACCGCTCTGGTGAGGCACCACCGTGCTGCGTTTGGTTTTGCTGTCTTGATCCCGTTGCATCAAGTTTTCCAGCGCATCAGTGCGTGTAATCGCTTACCATTACCGCCGGGTAACCACGCGCCTCAGCTTTGCCCGGGGCTCGTTCGTTTTTTGCTTTGTCGATTTCGATGATCTCTAATGACAATCCTATTTTGCGAGCTTCCCGGGCACAATCCACGCACACTTTGATATCCAAAACATCGGAAATAACTCGGAACTCGGTTTCCTTATCGCTCTCACATCGTTCGCATTTCATTTCATTTCTCCTTCTTGACTGTACGAAATTCGGGGCTAACTTTGCTCCGCATCGATCTGCGTGTTGTGCGTTTCAACAAACACGAAAGTAAGCAGCTGTTAGCATGCTTCCTCAAGATAATATGGCAAGGATTGTGCCA
>Ga0207701_10002140_pt1 | contig 20483 bp, 17 predicted proteins | sample KBSSwiSSwithPhiX_FD_184294 | JGI IMG/M metagenome (GOLD analysis project Ga0207701, IMG submission 184294) | Switchgrass rhizosphere bulk soil microbial communities from Kellogg Biological Station, Michigan, USA, with PhiX - S5 (SPAdes) (version 2) | ecosystem: Environmental > Terrestrial >... | reverse complement strand
TGCCGGGGTCCGAGTGTCAGGTGAAACGGTTCAACGGACTTCTGTCACCCACGAGCCACATGTGGCCGAAGGGGTCGAGAAAGTGGCCCTGACGATGAACGCCCCACGGTGCGTCGTGATCTCGCACGTCATCGAGACTGCCCTTCGCGCCCGCGGCCAGTGCACGTGCCACGAGCGCGTCGGGGTCATTGCAGAACACCTCGATTCGCACGGACGTCGTGCCGAGGACGGTGGGACTTTCCCACCCGTTCGATTCTGGCTCGCCGACGAAAAACGGCGCACCCGCGAGCTCCAGCCCTGCGACCGAACCCAGGCTCCACAACACGGTAGCGCCGAGGGCACGTTCGTACCAGGCGATCGCCGCGGGGGCGTCGGTGACGGCGAGCATGACTGAGATGACTGGCGCCGGGCCGTGCTGATGGATGTTCATCGAATGCCCAGTCCAATGCCGCCGATCGGCGTCGTCACGACGCGATTGCTGAAGCCGGCGATCAGGGGACGCGCGCGTGCGATTGCCTGCTGCACCTGCGGAAGCGTGAGCGAAGCGGTGTGACTTGCCTGGTCGTCCCAGACCTCGGTGATCCACAGCGAGTCGGCATCCGCGGGGTCCTGCGCGATGATGTAGCTCAGGCAGCCCGGCATGCCGCCGTCGTTCTCGAGCAAGATGGCCTGAAGCGCGTCACGTTGGCCGGGCTTCGCCGACATCTTGCCGATCAGTCCGTACATGTAGCAGATCTCCGTGAGGCCCTAGCGCATCTGCCATCGTTAGGCAGCGACCAACGGCAGCCGGGTGCAGTTCGCCAATGAGAGTGATCCGAACCGAACCTGATGAGCGAAACGCAATGAGGGAAGAGGGAAGGGGGATGAGGGATGAGGGTAGGAAGCGAGAACCCTCGGGATGCCGCTCTACGCGAGCTGAGCGTCCCGAGGGGTTCCGCCTCTAACCCTCATCCCTCATCCCTCAGTCACAATCCGCGGCGAGCTTTTCACGGTCGACGACGATCTCGCCGTTCGCGTTGATCGTATAGTGCCCCCTCACGATCAGCGAGAACGACCGGCCCGACGTGCTACCCACGAGCTTGAGCACCTGCCGGTACGTGCCGACGAGGCCCATCGTCGTCTGACCGAACGATCCGTGATCGTGCCACTTCACACGGAACACCTCGCCGCTCTCGGCCCCTCTACCCTGTAGCCCGATCGGCATGGTGTGATAAACTGCGTGGTAGCCGCCAGCCGGGTTGGCCACGACCGTGAACCGCTCGAAGATCTGGCCCTGGAGCTCGACCAGCTCGCTCAGCCGACCGTCCGTGCACTCGACGCCGATCAAGCTTCCGGAGACATCGAACAACCTCTCATCAACCGAACGCTCAGCGCCGCCGGCACTTGACTGAGCTGCGGTCGGGATTGGAGCCACCGTGGCCGGGGCGGTGGGCGTACTGGACCGCTCACAGGCGGCAAGCGCAAGCACGGCGACCAGTAGCGGGATTCTGCTAGGGCGTGACAACATGGTCTCATCCTCGGATTTTCAGTGGTGACGGAGAGGCCACGGTTGGCCTCGAACTGAAAGCCGAAAACGAGCGGAAAGTCCCTCACGGGCGCACGCGATGGCCTCTGACGTTCACGAATTCACCGAACTGCTCCAGGCGCACGCGCGCGGTGACGGCGCCGCGCTGGACCGGCTATTCCCGAAGGTGTACGACGAGCTTCGGCAGATGGCGCGAGGCCGCATGCGCCACGAGCGCGCCGACCACACGCTCGGCGCCACGGAGCTGGTGCACGAGGCGTTCTTCCGTCTCGTTCGCCTCGACCGCATCGACTGGAAGAGCCGCGCGCACTTTTTGGCAATGGCGTCACAGGCGATGCGGAACGTGCTATTGGACCACGCCGAGCATCGCGGCGCGCAGAAGCGGGGCGGTGGAGAGCGCGCGGTGACGCTGGAGCGCGTCGAGATCGCCAACGCGTCACCTAACGACGACGTGCTCGCGCTCTGCGAAGCGCTCCAGCGCCTCGAGCAGCTCGAGCCTCGCCAGGCGCGAGTCGTGGAGTGCCGCTTCTTCGGTGGCCTCAATCTGGACGAGACGGCCGAGGCGCTCGGCGTGTCGGCGGCGACGGTGAGCCGGGATTGGACGATCGCGCGCGCATGGCTGCACGCCGAGCTGGCGAACGGGCCCCACCAGAAACGGGATGGCGCCGCGTGAGGATCGCGTGACCGGCGCTCGCTGGCGGACCGTCCAGGAGCTCTTTCTCGCGGTCCGCGACCTCCCGCCCGAGGCGCGCGACACGTATCTGCGCGACGCGATGCCTAACGACGATGAGGTTCGGGAACAGGTGCGCCGAATGCTGGAGGCGGAATCCGGCGATGGCATCCTCGACCGAACCGCACCGACCCTGACCTTCACCGGCTACGCGGGCGACGCGCCCCTGGAAGAACGTGTGGGGCCGTACCTGGTCACCGGCGAGATCGGGCGCGGTGGCATGGGTGTCGTCTATCGCGCGTACGATCCGCGACTGCGTCGGGACGTCGCCCTCAAGTTCCTGCCCGGCGCATGGCGCCACGATCCCGAGGCCAAGGCGCGCCTGATCGACGAGGCGCGCACCGCGTCGGCGCTGGACCATCCGAACACCTGCCCGGTGTACGACATCGGGTCCACCGGAGACGGCCGATTCTACATCGCGATGGCGTACTGCGCCGGCGGATCGCTCGCCGCCCGCCTAACGTCTGGACCGCTGTCGATCGATCAGGCGGTCCAGGTTGCCGCGCAGGTGTCCGCCGCGCTCGAGCGCGCGCACGAGGCGGGCATCGTGCATCGGGACATCAAGCCAGCGAATATCGCCTTCACCGAGCGTGGCGACGCGCGCGTCCTGGACTTCGGCATCGCGCTGCTCGGCACTGGTGAGTGGGCGGTCCCTCCGGTTGCGGCGGGAACGCCAGCTTACATGGCGCCGGAGCAGGTGCGCGGCGAAGCCGTCGATCGGCGAACGGACGTCTGGGCGCTCGGCGCCGTGCTGTTCGAGATGCTGACCGGCGCACGGCCCTTCTCCGGCTCTCGTCCGGACGTGACGCAGGCGATTCTCGACGGTGAGCCCGCCGACGTTCGAACGCTCCGCCCCGAGGTACCGGAGGCCCTGGCGGTGGCGGTGCGCCGGGCGCTCGCCAAGGAGCCGGCCGCACGCTTCGGGACAGCCGCGGAACTGAGCGCCGCGATCACGAGGGCCGTCTCGCCTCCCACGATCGTCCCGCCACCGGGATCACGACCCGCGCACCGCTCGCGCCTAACGCGCCGTCTCGTCTTCGCTGGCGTCGTGGCCGCGGGAATCGCCGGCGCTGCCTGGGTGGCATTTCGTCCGGGCGCGTCGTCCAATACTCCGGTACCGGATGGCAAAGCCGTCGCGATCCTGCCGTTCCGCGTGCGTGGCGAGCCGTCCCTCGCGTACCTCCGCGAGGGAATGGTGGACCTCCTGGCTGCGAAGCTCACCGGAGAAGGTGGGCTTCGTGCGGCGGACCCCCGCGCCGTCTACGCAGGCTGGCGGCGCGCGGTCGCCAACGACACCGACGATCTGCCTCGCGACTCTGCCGTTGCGCTCGGCCGGCGGCTCGGCGCAGGGCACGTGATGCTCGGTGACGTCGTTGGTACCCCGGCGAGCGTCATCGTGAATGCGTCCGTCGTGAACGCGCGCGGAACGGTCGTTGGCCGTGCAAGCGCGCAAGGGGCGCACACCGAGCTGCCTGTGCTCGTCGATCGCCTCGTCGCGCAGCTGCTCAGCGCGAGCGCCGGCGAGGACCCGCAGCGGCTCGACGCGCTCACGAGCACGTCACTGCCCGCGTTGCGCGCGTATCTGGAGGGACAGGCGGCTTATCGGCGCGGACGGTATTCGGAGGCGATCGGGCATTTTGGTCGCGCAGTGGATCTGGATTCCACCTTCGCCCTGGCCGGCCTCGGGCTCTCCCTCGCGGACGGATGGGCAGGCATGGGGCACCCGCGGGAACGTGGCCGAGCCATCGCGTGGCGTTGGCGCGAGCGACTCAGCCAGCGAGATCGCGCGCTGCTCGATGCCCACGTGGGGCCGGCTTACCCTCGGCCTTCCACGATCAGGCAGCGGCTCGCGGCCGTCGAAGCGGCGCTGCGCCTCTCGCCCGATCGAGTGGAGCTCTGGTACGAGCTCGGAGATTTGCACTACCACTATGGTGGTTTGCTTGGGATCCCGTCGTGGGAGTCACAGGCGGAGAGAGCGCTTCGGCGCGCCCTGGCTGCGGACTCCACCTTCTCGGCGCCCATTCACCACCTCGTTGGCCTGTACGCGCGACAGGGCAGCAAGGAAAAGCTGCAGCCGATCGTGGCAGCAAGCGATCGTCTCGTCGGCGAGGGCGCGACCGCCGACTTCGTCCGCTGGCGCGCCGGTTTGGTGTTAGGCAACCCGACCGTCGACTCGACGACGCTCGACTCGATCGACACCGAGACGCTCGCCTGGATCGGGATGAAGACCCAGGACGATGGAGTCGACAGGGCGTTAGGCGAACGCGCGCTCCGCCTGCGCGATGCGCGTCCTGGTACGCGCGACGAGCGGTTCGAGCGCCGCCTCAGCCTCCACGCCGTTGCCCTGAATGGCGGCAGACCCGACGAGGCCACTGCGCTCTCCGAATCGATACGCGAGCTGCAGCCGGATTCGTCGTTCCACCTGCGACTGCGCGCCCTGAGCGCAATGTACGGTGACGGAGATCGACCGGCTGGTGAGCGCGCCGTTGCAGCGTTAGGGGTGGCGCGTGCGCGCGACGCGCGGGAATCATGGTTGAACACGTGCGTGCGCGCTCAGTGGCAGCTCTCCACGGGCGAGTCGGAGCCGAGTATGCCGCCGGCGCGAACGGTGCGCGATCGATCCGCCGCTGAACGGGTCTGCGACGCCACGCTCGAGTCGATGCGCGCCGTGCAGCAGCGCGATCCGTCAGCGCGCGAGGCGATGGATCGCCTCGAGGATCTCGTGCGCTCGGGTGTGGCAGAGTTTTTCATGGGCGACGGGCATCTGGACTACGCCACCATCGCGCTTGCCCGGCTTCGCGAGCAGAGCGGCGATCGGCCTGGTGCGCTCGCGGCGCTGCGTTATCGGCCGTACTTCATAGGATGGCAGCCGTTCCTTGCCGCGAGCCTGCGCGACGAAGGGCGTCTCGCAGCGGACGTTGGCGACCGGGACGGCGCCATTCGGGCCTACGAGCATTACCTCGCGCTGCGCCACCACCCCGAGCCGGGGACCCAGACGCCCGCCGACTCCGTGCGCGCCGAGCTGACGAGGCTCAAGGCCACGCGCTGAGCGCGTGAGGGAATCGGGAGGACAATTCCGCTTGAGTGGGTGAGGTACCAGTTCACCCATTTCGTAAGGAGTCCCCTCATGTCTTCGATACTTCTGGCCACGCTTGCGTTAGGCCTGGCCGCCCCGCTATCGGACGCTCCGCGCTTCGGCGAAGTGAAGCTGTCCACTGGCATTCGCATGCACTACGCCGAGCAGGGCGAGTCGCGCCGCGAGCCGATCATCCTGCTGCACGGCTACAGCGATTCGTGGTTCTCCTTCAGCCGAGTGCTGACGCCGCTCGCGCGTGAGACCCGCGTGTATGCACTCGACCTCCGTGGGCATGGCAAGACGGACAAACCCGCTACCGGCTACCTCATGCGCGACCTCGCCGCGGATGTGGTCGCATTCATGGACGCCAAGGGAATCGCCAAGGCGACGGTCATCGGCCACTCGATGGGCGGCTTCGTCGCGCAGCAGGTGGCGTTCGCGGCGCCGAAGCGCGTATCGCGTCTCGTCCTGGTAGGGACGGTGCGGAAGCCCACCAACCTCGCGGGCTTCTATGAGCTCGAGAAGGCCGTAACGTCACTGTCGGACCCGGTGCCAGACGGGTTCGCGCGCGAGTTTCAGTTGAGCACCGTGTATACGTCAGTGGGCGACGAGTTCATCAACCGCGCAGTGGAAGAAAGCCTTCGGCTTCCGGCGCGAGTGTGGAAGGAGCTTGCGGGCGGGATGATCGCGACACAGGCGGCCGTGTCGCTGGGGCGTTCGGGAATCCCAACGTTGGTCGTCCGCGGCGAAAAGGATGCCTGGGTCACCGCGGAGGAAACTGACTCGTTGGCGATGATGGTTGCGACGAAGCGCCAGAAGACCTACGCGAACACCGGTCACGCCGTGCACTGGGAGCGGCCCGCCGAGTTTGCGAGCGAGGTGGTCGCCTTCCGAAAGGAGACGCAGGTGGCGGCGCGCTAGCGCTGCCATGCGTCGAGCACGTCCGGTGCGGCGCTCGTCGTGAGCCGCACCGGTCCCGTGCCGTCCGCATTCATGATGTAGACCTCATCGTCGCCATCGCGATCGCTCGTGAACGCGATGCGACGCCCGTCTGGTGACCACGTCGGAGACCGGTCGTGCGACGGGCCCTCTGTCAGTCTCGTCACGTTCCCGCCGTCGGCGTCCATCACGTAGATGTCCAGGTCGGCGTTGCTCGACGCGTAGAACGCGATCTTCGAGCCGTCCGGCGACCATGCGATCCGCCCGCCTTCGGCCAGCCGGTTCGTCGTTAGGCGCACGGGGTTGCCGCCGTTGGCCTGCATCACGTAGATCTCGGCGGCGCCGCCGTCCCGCGTGGAGAGGAACGCGATCTTCGACCCGTCAGGCGACCAGGACCCCCCCATGTTTTCTCCGGGCCCTTGCGTGAGCTGCACGACGTTCGACCCGTCGGGGTTCATGAGGTAGAGGTTGAACACGCCGTCCCGTAAGGACGTGAACAGGATGCGCGACCCGTCGGGCGACCAGCGCGGGAACCCGTCCTGGGTGGTGTTCGTCGTGAGCTGCTTGAGGCCGCGGCCGTCGGAGCCCATCGTGTAGATCTCGTAGTCGCCGTCGCGCCTCGACATGAACGCGAACTTGAATCCGTCGGGCGACCAATCGGCACTCTGATCGATCGCGGGGTCCGTCGTCAACCGCCGGGCGTTCAATCCGTCGGCGTCCATGACGTAGATGTCGACGTTTCCGCCCCGCGCCGACGTCATGAGCATGGGAACGCGGTTGTCTTGGAACGAACGGGGCGACACGCCGTCGTCCCCACCGCACGAGAGGGCCGACACCAAACCGGCAATCAGGAGACTTCGCAGGGGCGCGCTCACCCGGTCCACGATAGGCGCGGTCGGCCCGGCGTCAAGCTGCGACGTTGGAGCTTGAAGGACTTGCGAGTCACGCCTGATACATCGTGGCGCCCCCGACGACCGTCTGCACGATTTGAATGTCCTTGATCTTGCCGTTGGCTACGGTGTGCGGGTCGTCGGCCAGGACGACGAAGTCCGCGAGCTTACCAGCCGTAATCGACCCCTTGGTCGACTCCTCGTGCGCGGCGTACGCCCCGTTGAGCGTGTTGATCCGGATGGCCTCATCGACGGTCACGCGCTGATTCGCGCCCCACGTCGTCCCATCCCATCCCATGCGCGTCACCATGCCCTGGATGCCCATGAGCGGCGCGAACGGACCCGGGCTGAAGTCCGAGCCGGCGGCGGCGTGGATGCCGGCGTCGAGCAGCGTGCGGAACGCCATGCACCGCTTCATCAACTCCTGGCCGTAGAACGGGAACTTGTCGGGGTTGTAGTACGCGTACGTCGTGAACATCGCTGGCACGGCGCCTAACGCCTTCATGCGCCGCACGAGGTCGTCATTGACGAGCGTGCAGTGCGTGATCTTCGGCCGCGCGTCGGCGCGCGGCGCGGCTTTCTGCGCACGCTCGAAGGCGGTGAGATACATGTCGATCGCGACATCGCCATTCGCATGGCAGTTCACCTGAATGCCGGCGCGATGCACACGGTCGACCCATTTATCGAGGTCGTCCTGCGTGGTCGTGACATTGCCTTTGTACGGCGGCTGGCGGCCGGGGTAGGCAATGCTCAACGCCATCGTGCGCTCGGAAAACGACCCATCGACGACGTGTTCCGACGTGGCGCCAAACCTGATCCAGTCGTCGCCGAATCCACTCCGAATCCCGTTCGAGATCATCGCCTCCAGCATTCGGCCACTCGTCTCGTAGCTCACGCGGTGGCGAAGGTCACCGCGGGCCCGCACGTCCTGGATCGCCGCCAGGTCACCGCCTTCGTGATGCACGCTCGTCAGGCCATAGCGGGCGAACTGCTTCGAGATGTGCGCAATGCCATCGCGCTCGCGCTGGGCGAGCTGTTCGGGCGTGAACGTGGGGCGCTGGCCGACATTGTCGAACACATCGCGGGCGTTATCGGTCACGCGGCCGTTCAGGTCACCGCTTTCATCGCGGTCGTAGGTTCCGCCGGGCAGATTGGGCGTGTCCTTGGTGACCTTCGCCATCTCGAGCGCCCTGGTGTTGTAGAACGACGTGTGGCCGCCGCGATGCTCGACGACGACTGGGTGCTCAGTGGACACTTTGTCGAGGTCATGGCGATTGAGCGGGCGTTTGTCCTTGAGCTTCGTGTCGTCGTGGAAGTAGCCCTCGACCCATGTGCCCGGCGGCAGCTGCTGCGCTTTCGCTCGAAGCTTCTCGATGATGCTCGCGATCGTAACGAATTCCACCTCGAACGGGTTGCCGACGAGCACCTCGTACAGGAGCGTCGTGCCGCCGGCGTGATTGTGGCAGTCCGTGAAGCCCGGCACGATCGTCATCTGCTTCGCGTCGAACGTCCGCGTGCGCTTTCCCGCCAGACCCTTGATCGCCGCGGGACTGCCCACGGCGACGAAACGGCCACCGCTTACCGCGAAGGCCTGGGCCCGGGGCATCGCATCGTCCATGGTGTAGACCTTCGCGTTGAACACGACGAGGTCGGGGTCGACCCCCTGCGCACTCTGCGAGGCACTGGTCGGAAAGATCCCGCCCGAGTCCCCGAGCCAGGGCCGGGTGAGTATGCCGGCGGCGCCGGCAGTCGTTAGGCCCATGAACTCTCTGCGGCTCCGGCGGTCAGTCATGGCTTTCTCCGAGGCGGGTTTCCCAGACATCATCTCGGCGGCCTGCCTTTTGTCGCCGAGATGAAGCATGGCAAGACGATTCGTGAGACCTAAGCAATGGCCGGGACTTCCGCGCGGACCCACCGGGCCCGCAGCAGTATCACGCCCAGCGCGATGAGCCAGAGCGGCAGCACATAGTTGTTGATGTCGGCGATCGGGCCGACCGCCGGCGTCGCGTTCCGGAACGCCGCGACCATGCCGATCACCCCGACGGCCAGCCCGACGTATCCCGACACTCGTTGGCCTGCCTTCACGAGCGCGACCGCCGATAGTATGAAGAACGCGTTGAGCGAAACCTCGCCGAGAAACTCGCCAACATAGTTGCCGAGGTAGAGGTTCAACCCGCGGAAGACCGCATCGATCGTGGCGCGGGTCTCCGGCGAAGCGGCTGGATACGCGCGAGCGAGCTCCCAATGCACGCTGGGCCAGCGGGCAAGACCGAGCAGCATGCTCACGGCCGCGACGATGCTGAACGCGAGCGCGGCACGCATCGCGTTGGGCGCCGCATCGCGGAGCGCCGCGTACGCGCCGACGCCGGCGGGAATGAGCAGCAGTGGGAGAAACGCGTAGATCGCCCACACTGCCCGCCCGCTCGAGCCTAACGCGATGAGACGTGGGAGCACATCGGCGGCCGGCCCGTCGAGCACGTCCGGATAGCTGAAGCGCGCCGCCAGGTAACTGAACACGGCCATGAACCCGATGGCGGCGGCGATGAGGGACCATCCACCAGCGCGCGCAGCGCCGCGTGACTCTGCCTGGGAAACTGCGCTCATGCTCGGCTCCGGGTCGGGTCCATGGTGGAGTTTCCGCGACCCATTGTAGCCGCCGGGCTGGTCGCTCCACCAGGCATTCACTTGGTTCGTTGGGGGTCAGGGTCAGAGTCTCAATTCATCTTTTTCACGCAGTCCCCTGACGCGCTACCTCACTGACGTGACCACCCACCACACGCCACCGACCATCGTTCTCTCGCGCCCACACACGCGTGTATCGATAGGTACCGCGAGCGAGATGTCCCGCCACCTCCACCTCGAGACGCGCGCGGAGCGCAGTAACGACGACGTCCACGCCCACACGTCGGATGCGCAATTCCTCCGGCACGTGGGATCGAAACCGCACCACGCCTGAGCCGTGCGCTTCCAGGTCCTGCGCCTTCGTCCCGAGCTGACCATCGGGACCGGTGAACAGCAGGTCGTCGGAGACGAGGCGAGCCAGCGCTGGGACATCTGCCGCGAGTTGCGCGGCGCGCAACGCCGCCTCGAGGCCGACGATCTCGGCGTCGGCTGCACCGACAACCACCGCGTGAAGCTCGGCGACATCGGAGTCGAGGACCATTCGGCGATCCATCGGGGCGAGGCGTTAGGCAGTCGCTGGCGCGGACGCACGCCCGGCGGCAATGGCATTCGGGCCAGGGCGTGCGGCCGGTCCGCTGCGGGCGCGCATGACGAGGATGCCGACCACGAACACCGCGATCGCGATGCACTGTGCGATGCTCAGCACAAAGAACCGGTCGTCCTTGATGCGCAGGAACTCGACGAGAAACCGCTCGATCCCGGCGAGGACGGCGTACACGCCGAACAGCCAGCCATCGGCGTGGGTGTGCTTACGCAACCGCCAGAGCACCAGGAACATCACGAATCCGAGCGCGACCTCGATGATTTGCGTGGGCACTACTCCCACGACAGTCGACGGATCCATGGCCGGTGGGAACTCCGCATGGAACGAGCGGGTCATCTGCCCGACCGTTGAGGGCGGGAACCCGTCCGGAAATGCTACCGCGAGCGGACCCTCGTACCACCGCCCGTAGTCGTCCCCGACCGCCCAGCAACCGGTGCGTCCAACCGCGTACCCGGCAGCGATCGCGATTCCCGCCACGTCCGCATAACGAGCGAATGGTAGCTTCCGAAGGCGAATCATCCCCCAGCAGGCGATCACCGAGCCGATGAAGCCGCCCCAGTACACGAACCCGGACCGTGAAAAGAGGTCGTGCCAGTCGTGCGTGATCACCGAGACGAAGTAGAGCTTGCCCCCAACCAGGGTTCCAACGACTGCCGCGAGCAGCACGTCGCCGAACTGTTGCGCCTCGAGCTCGTACCCACGCCGCCGCAGCTCCCGCTCCGACACCACATGCGCGATGGTGAACCCCAGCAGCACTGCGATCCCGAACCCCGAGAACTCGAACTGGAAGCGGCCGAGGTGGATCGGGATGTTGAATGGATGGACGATCGTTGGATGGCTGCCCATGGTACCGAGCCCGATGACATCAGAAGCTAACGTACTCCGCGGAGCGCCTCCACGTTCGGTGCGACGTCCACACGAACCGCGCCGACCTGCGCGATGTGCGCCTCGAACTCACGCTCCAGCGCGGCCCGCCGATCGCGCCACAGCGCTCGAATAGCCGTTTCGTCGTCGCCACGCCAGTACGCGGGTGAGAGCAGGGGCGCCGCGCGCTCGACCTCGAGCAGCACGACCGCCGCCGGTGGATCGGCGGGCAACGTCGCATCGTAGACTCGCCGGACTCCCTCCGCATACACGGCGTTGCCCGGGAAGTGCAGTGCCGCTGCGCCGGCGAATCGATACCCACGCCGGGACAGCTGATCGACGACGTTGATCTCGAGCCACGGTGAGTGCGCGAGATTCGCGCGCGTGCCCGGTGACGCGATGTCGAGGAAAAAGAGATGCGTGTCGTCCCACACGCGGATGGTGCCTTTCGGCGAAACGTTAGGCCGCCCGTCGGACGTCACGGTCGCGGCAAAGCAGAGGTGGGCGGACCGAATCACCGCCCGCATGTCCGGAGTGAGCACCGTCCCTCCATCGCCCAGGGTTTGCGAGAGAAGTGTTGATTCCAGAGATCTCCCATTCAAACGACTCTGACCCCTTCGTTCGGCCAGAGACCTCGAATTCAGCGACTCTGACCCCCTTGATGCGATGAGCGGGGCGTCGAACATGACGCCCCGCTTCGTCGTGCGACAATCCCCTGGGACCCGCCGGCGCTTCAGTTCTCCTGCACGCGCGACCAGGTCGAGTCGGGGTTATACCGGTCCATCGCCTTGAACTGCTCGAGCGTCTTATCGCCAAGGTCCTTCTCGTACACGATGCCGTCGTGACTCACGATGAAGGTCTTCACCCCGGTCACGAGATAATCCGCCGGCGCGGCGACGAGCGCGAATCCACCGATCATCGCGCTGTCCACCATGAAGTCCATCTGGCCCATCGGCGCGGCCGGCCCCTGACCCTTGAGAATCTTGAACATGTAGCCGTGATACGGCTGGGCGTTGGTCGAGTAGCCCTCCTCGATGGCGCGGGCGATCCTTTCCGCCACGGGGCCCTGCCACGTACCGTCTTTCCCCTGCCAGGCGAGACCATCCTGTTTACCCGGGGTACTGATGACCCGCTGCGCGTACTGATTCACGCGCGTCCCATCGTGCTTCACCAGGGCGTAGCTTTTCTGCGCCTCGACGTATCCCCGACACACCTGGATCGCATCGAGCTCGTTCCGACCGATGCGGCGCCGCAGGATCTCTTCCTGCCCGCTCACGGCGTCGAACGACCACTTGTCGTCGTGCTTGACGATCGGAATGGGGAGCGGCCAATCACCCGGCCCCACGACGACATACGCAGTCGTCTTCGTCGAATCCAGCTCGATGCGCTGCTTTTCACGCGCCTGACCGGCGAACGCGATCAGGTCGTTACGATCGCGCACGGAGTCACCCGATTGCACGATTGGCTGGCCGTCGGAGCCAAGAATCGTTTTCAGCGTCGGGACGTCGTACTTCTCCGCGGCACTGACAAGCGCCGCGGCGGCTTCCTCCGGACTCGCGAATGCCTGCCCCGGTACCGATGGGGCTTTCGCCGCCGCCTCCGAGTTTTTTGCGTCGCCGCACCCAACGAGAATGCCGAGCATCGTCGCGGCGCAGAGGCAGCCGGCGATGCGTAAAGTTGCCGCGCTCATCGTCGTCTCCCTCCTCCTCCGCCTCCTCGTCCGCCGCCGCCGAACCCACCGCTGCGGCCGCCCATGCTCGACGCTCCACGTGAACTACTGCCTCGGGCACTCGCGCCGTCGAAGCCGCGGGAACCGCCGCTGATTCCACTCGACCCACCACCGAAGCTGCTGGATCCACCGCGATTGCCCGATGCCGACCGATCGGATGCGCCTCCGCTCGGAATGTCTCGGCCACCGATGCGGTCACCACCGGCACCTCCGGCTGCGCCGGCGCCGCCCGCCCCGGCACGATTGCTAGCGCCAGCCCGGTCTACGCCCGGCGCGCCTGCACCGCCGGCACCGCCGCGTCCACCCGAGCCCACGCCTCCGCCAGATCGATCACTCACCCCGGCGCGGTTCCCTGCCGTCGATCCGCCGAATCGGTCCGCGGTGCGCTGGTCGGCGTATGGGGCTCCGCCTCGATGCGACGGGTTGTGCTGCCAGGCGTTACCCCCTTTGGGGCTCCCGGCGCCAGGCTTGCCAGCGCCGCCGACGCCGCCTACACCACCGGCACCCCCGACACCCCCGGGCTTACCAGCGCCGCCGACACCTCCGACGCCGCCCGCGCCTCCAACACCACCGACGCCGCCAACCCCACCGACGCCGCCAACCCCACCGACGCCGCCAACCCCACCCACGCCGCCCACGCCGCCGGCGCGGATGAAGTTGTTGCTGTTATTGATGTAGACATTGCCACCGCCCCAGCCATAGTGGCAGCAGGAACCGCCCCAGATAGCCGCCCCCCACATCATTCCTGCGGTGAACGAGATGAACATCCCGCCAGGCGGGTACGGCGGGTAGTAGATCGGCGGATAGGGATAGTAGGGATACGGCGGCCCGTATACGACGGTCGGGCTGTACTGAGGTACGTAGATGACCTCCGGATTCGTCGGCTGGACAATGATCACTTCCTTCTTCTCGATGACCTGGGTCTCGACCTTCTGCTTGTCGTTCGACGTGAGCGCGCCCTTGTCCTTCGCCTTCTTCCGCATCACCTGAACGGCGTCCATCACCTCGCTCTGCTGCGCGAGGAATGCGTTACCCAGGTCGGTTGTCCACTGGATGTCGTCGGAAAGACGTTTGACCACATCGGGTAGCGCCGCCATGGATTGGATCGAAGGGTCCCACGGCTGCTTGGCGACGGAATCCGCGAGTGCCTTGTCCTTGAGGTTCGGGTTCTTCGCCATCCACTGCTGCAGCTGAACGATCTCGAGCGGATACGTGGACGCCACAAGCGTCTGCATCAGCAGGTCATCCGGGTACAGCGCCACCGGCGCCACGAGCATCTGCAGCTGCTCGGGTGTCGCCTTCTTGCCGCTGTCGGGCTTGGCCTGTTTGCCGCTGTCGGGCTTGGCCTGACTTGCGCTGGCGGCGGGCGTGGCGGGCGCCGCGGCCTGCGCGGCCTGCGCAGATTGTGCCCATCCCACGCGCGCGCCAGCCAGCAGCATGGCGACGCCCGGGACGAGCCCCGATCGCAGGCGGTCCAGCGGCCGACACCAGAGTGTCGCTCTCATTTGCCCTCGTCTCCTGAAGAGAGGCCGGTCGGGCGCGGTCGCGCCGGTCCGGACATCGCGAACAATAGAGCGGCGGCGCGAAGCAACGCACTTACCCAAAGGTTTACCGCCCGGACCGCATCGCGCACCAGCTTGGTGGCTCGGCGTCTTTTGTCAGGGTTCTGCCATAACCAAGAAGCGTCATGGCGCGCTCGACAACGGCGCGGCGCCGGCTAGCCGTCGCCCACGAGCACGATCTTGCCCGTCACGCCTCCCGCGCCGAGCAGCTCGTGCGCGCGCCGTGCCTCGGCGAGAGGAAGCCGCTGCGCAATCAACGGCTTGATCTCGTGCTGCTGCAGAAGGTCGAACAGCGCGATCAAATCCTGCCGAAACACCGCCGGTTTCAGCCGCTTCAACGTCTGAATGCTGTACGGCACCACCCGTCTCCCGCCTGGCAGGAGCCAACCGCCGACTATGTACACCCCGAAGATCGCGATCGCGCGAAAGCGATGACGACCACCGGACCGGCCGGAGGCCAATCGTCCGCCCCGCAGCGAGCCAGTCAGGCCGTAGGCCACCACTCTCCCGCCTCGACGGAGCGCCTTGCGCGAGCGCCAGATGTGCGTGCCGCCGATGCCGTCGAAGACCACGTCCGCGCCGTCGCCCGTTAGGCGGTGGATCTCCGTCACGAAATCCTGATGCTCGTAATCGATGGGGACGCCGCCAAGCTCGGACACGGCCGCCGCGTTCCGCGCTGAACAGGTCCCGTACATTTCCAGACCCGCGACGCGCCCGAGCTGCAAGAGCGCCGAGCCGACACCACCCGCCGCGCCGTGAATCAGCACGCGCTGCCCGGGCCTAACGTGAGCGGAGCGATGCAGCATCTGATACGCCGTGATGTAGTTCAGCACGAGGCTCACGGCCTCGGCGGCGTCCAACCCGGATGGCACCGGGACCAGCTCGCGTTGCGGAAGGCAGACGTACTCGGCGTACGCACCGTGTATTGGCAGCGCGGCAACTCGCTGGCCTGGCTCCAATCCGGAGACGCCGTCGCCCAGTCGATCTACCTCGCCCACCAGGTCCCAGCCGGGCGTGAAAGGCACCCGTGGCGTTTCGGGATGAATGCCCTCGCGCATCATCACGTCGGGCAGGGAAACGCCAGCCGCCAGCACTCTCACGCGCACTTCACCGTGCTTTGGCTCGGGCGTCTCTTCTTCAACGACCCGAAGCTCATCGGGTCCGCCATAGTGAGCGACGACGACGCGGGCGTTTGTCATGGGCGTGGTGACCGAGTCACCTCGAGCGAACGCGAGCGCCCGCGTTCCCTCGAAGGGCCCTTCACCCATACACGGCCGTTCGCTTCTGCGCTGTAAGAGTTGCCCTGATTTTCCGTAGGGCTTTCGCCGCACGATGCGGCCGTTGCGAGCCGGTCCGACGTCATCGGCGCTTGTGCGGCTGTCGGAGCCACACGCATACGGCTAGTGGTCGGCGCTGCACCCCGCCGCGAAAACACGTAGACTAGGGCCGATCTCGACGAGATATCCATGACCACGGGCGCGCATCCGGACCTCCGAAACCGCCTCCAAGCAGCACTGGGCAGCGCCTACCGTGTCGAAAAAGAGCTCGGTGGCGCCGGAATGAGTCGGGTCTTCGTGGCCGACGAAGTCCGACTTGGCCGAAGGGTCGTCGTCAAGCTGCTTCCGCCGGAGATGGCGGCCGGCGTCAACGTCGAACGGTTCGAGCGCGAGATCCAGGTCGCCGCGCGGCTCCAGCATCCCCACATCGTCCCGCTCCTCACCGCCGGCGCGGACGGCAATCTCCTCTTCTACATCATGCCGTACATCGAGGGCGAGTCGCTCCGGGCGCGGCTCGCTCGGGCAGACGAGCTCGCGCTGACCGACGCGATCCGGATTCTCAAGGAGGTCCTGGACGCCCTCCAGCATGCCCATTCCCATCACGTTGTCCACCGGGACATCAAGCCGGACAACGTGCTGATCACTGGCCGGCACGCTCTCGTCGCGGACTTCGGCGTGGCCAAGGCGGTGAGCGAGTCAGCCAACGATGGAAACCTCACGTCGATTGGTGTGGCGCTCGGGACGCCGGCCTACATGGCTCCCGAGCAGGCGGCTGCCGAGCCTAACGTGGACCATCGCGCCGACATCTACGCGGTCGGGGCGCTGGCCTACGAGATGCTCACTGGCAAGACACCGTTCACCGGCCGCACCGCGCAGGCGATACTCGCGGCGCATCTGACAAAATTGCCCGAGCCACTGACAGCGCACCGGTCGGTTCCCGCCGCCCTCAACGAACTGGTGCTCCGCTGCCTCGAGAAAGATCCCGCCGATCGGTGGCAACGAGCCGACGACCTGATTCCGCACCTGGACGCGATGCTCACGGCTGGCGGCGGCGTCACGCCGATCGCAGCGCATCGAGCTCGCGCCGCGGATCTGCCGCGAGAGCGCGCTTCGATAGCTGTGCTGCCGTTCGACAATCTCAGCGACGACGCGAAGCAGGACTACTTCGCAGACGGCATCGTCGAGGAGATCATCACCGGTCTCTCCCGCATCAAATGGCTGTTCGTGATCTCTCGAAACTCGACGTTCGTCTACAAGGGCAGGACTGTGGACGTGACGACCGTCGGGCGCGAGCTTGGCGTGCGCTACGTGCTGCGGGGCAGTGTGCGTCGCTCTGACAACCGGGTGCGCCTAACGGGCCAGCTGGCCGAGACCGATACGGCAGTCCATGTGTGGGCCGATCGCTTCGACGGTACGCTGAGCGACATCTTCGCGTTGCAGGACGAGATGACAATGAGTGTCATCAGCGCCGTCGAGCCCACCCTGCGCAAGGCGGAAGTCGAGCGCGCTCGGCGCAAGCGACCCGAGAGTCTCGACGCATACGACCTGTTCCTCCGCGCTCTCCCGCTCGCCACAACGGCTATGCCGGAGGACGCCGACAGGGCGCTCGGTCTTCTGCAGGAGGCGATCCAGCTCGAGCCGGACTACGCTTCTGCGCACGGGCTGATCGCCTGGTGCGAGGAGCAGCGCTACCTGCGCGGCGGACTTCGCGCCGAGTCGCGGGAGGCTGCCCTCCGACATGCTCACCTCGCAATCGAAGCGGGGAGCGACGACGCGATGGCGCTCGCGATGGGAGGATTTGTTGCCGGAGTCATGACCCGGGATTACGACGTCGCGCTGGACGCCATCGACCGTTCGTTGACGCTCAGCCCGTCGTCAGCCTTGGCGTTCGGCTTCAGCTCGATCATTCGCGCGTGGAAAGGCAGCGACGAGACCGCGATCGAGCATGGGAAGATGGGGATTCGACTCGGACCCTATGACCCGCTCGTGTATGTAGCGTACGTCGGCCTCGCCTACGCGCACTTTTTCTCCGGGAGATTCGCGGAGGCCGCGAGTGCTGCGGCTCGTGCGTCGGCGGTGAACCCGCGGTTCAGCGTGCCCCGCTTCCTGCACACCGCGGCTCTTGTCCGTCTCGGTCGACTCGACGAGGCAAGGGCGATGGGCCGAGTCGTCCTCGAGTTGCAGCCTGGATTTACGATCAGCGGTCTCTTGTCCCCCAACATCACGACCGCAGAGCGCTTGGCAATGCTCGGGAGTGCGCTTCGTGAGGCCGGCTTACCGGACTAGCGTGGCGATATGCAGCGCTCGTTCGTGAGGCTCGGTGGAAACTCCGGTGAAGACCTTCCGGATCTCCCGGCCGACGCGCCGCGCTCCATCGTCTCCGCGACGTTGCGCGACGACGCGCGAGTTCCCTCCCGGAGGCCTAACGCTAGCCGTTTGCGTACTCGCGCACGACAGACTGGACCTTTCCTTCGAGAGAAGGCATCGACCGCCAGTGCACCCGCGCCCACCCGAACAACGTCACCGCCAGGAACGGATACGCGTAGAACGGCAACGGCTCGGACAGTGGCGTGAGCCCCGCGCCGCCGAAGATCGCCGCTGCCGTGATCGCGAACAGAATCGCCGCGATGCCGCCGGTGACCCTGACCAGCCTCGGCATGAGTCGAGATGCGCTGATCAGCGCCAATGCAGCCGACCACAACCCGGTCCCGGCCGCGAACGACGGCGCGCTCGCCTCGAGGTCCATCGCGGAACCCGAAACGATCAACGTCTCACCCGCCAGAAATACGAGAAACCCCGCCGCCAGCTGCACGTCACCCCGGCGGAGGTGAAGCAGGCCAAGCAGCGCGCTTCCGACCACGAGCGCTATGCCATCCGTTCCCCACGCTAACCCGCGAAGGTGGGCGGTCGGCGCAAACGAGCCAGCCATCCCAAGCAGCGCCCCGATCACGAGACCTGCCGCCGCGACCCGCGAAACCTGTTCGTCCCTCATATCCCACATCCGCTGATTGAAAGGCTCGAGTTGGGCCGGGGGCCGATCTTCCGGACAAGCCATGACGACCAACCACCCGGCGACACCGGAAAGACAACGGCGATCGAGAGCGTTAGTCCCGATCGCCGTCCACAATGTCGTTGGGGGAGTCACCTGAAGATCACTCGGGCCCAGTCCCGACCACGATTCGGCCTAGAGGGAAGAGGTCACGGAATCCTCCGCCGTCGGCGCGACCTTCCAATCACGCTCCAGCGCTCCAGTCGCGCGCAGACGCCGACACCGGGAACGCAGACCCTGTAGACAGTCCTCGCGCCCGTATACCGTTCGTGGCTCGCTGCCGTTGTTCTCCAACGCTGTGGTACCGTTCGACGCGCCGTCGGCCGTACGCAGGTTGTAGTGAAGGCTGGCCTCGCGGACCGTTTCATCGGTCGTCACCACGATCAGCCGCAGCCCGAACTCGGATTCGTGCAGGAGCCAGATCGTTTCCGGCTGCTCGGCGGTTCCGCGCTCGATCTTCTCCGTCACCTCGAACCCTTCGCGTCTCGCGAGCGCCAGATAGCGATATGGGCCGTCGGACGCCGTGGTGTCTTCGACGTCCGGCAGAGCGGAGCCAGCCCGCGCTGGTTTCGGCTTGGCTCCCTCCACGGGCGCCGGCGCTCGCGCGAGCTTCTCCCTCATCGCTGCGACTTCCACGGAGATCCGAAGCACTTCGGCGACTGCCGCCTTCCGGCGCTCCTCCTCCGCATCTTCCTCCGCCTTCCGCCGCGCCTCGACCGCTTCCGCTATCCGCCGCGCCTCGGCCTCCTCGGACATTCGGCGCGCTTCCGCCTCACGGGCCCGTTGCCGGGCTTCGGCTTCGGCCAACCGTCGAGCCTCTGCCTCTTCTTCTTCGCGCCGAGCTTGGGCTTCCGCCTCCGCCCGACGGCGAGCCTCGGCCTCCGCTTCCGCCACGCGCCGCGCCTCGGCTTCCGCTGCTCGACGTCGAGCTGCGGCTTCCGCAGCCTGGCGGCGGGTTTCCGCCGCTGCGGCGCGCCGTTTTTCTTCTTCCTCTGCCTCTCGTCGCGCCTCGTCCGCCGCGGCAACGCGCCGCTGCTCCGCTTCGGCTGCTTTTCGTCGAGCTTCCTCCGCGGCTTTTTTCCGAGCTTCTTCTTTGGCGGCCTTGATCTGCGCTTCCAACGCAGCCTTGCGCTGGGCTTCTTCGGCGGCCTTACGCTCTGCTTCCTCGGCAGCTAAGCGCCGCGCTTCAGCTTCCGCCGCGCGTCGCTTCTCTGCCTCCTCGGCGCGACGTCGTGCCTGAGCCTCAGCTGCCTGGCGCTTCGCCTCGGCTTCCACGGCCCGTCGACGTTCCGCCTCTTCGGCCGCCTTGCGTTTGGCCTCGGCTTCAGCCTCTGCCGCCCTACGCTTTGCCTCGACCTCGGCTGCGCGAACTCGCTCCGCCTCCTCGGCGGCTTTGCGACGCGCTTCCGCTTTCTTGGCGCGCAGCGCGTCGGCTTCGGCAGCGCGCTGCTTCTCCAACTCGGCCTCTCGGCGTTTCGCTTCTTCACGCGCTGCGCGATGCTCGGCCGCCTCCTTGGCGCGCTGCTCCTCCAACTCGGCCTCTCGACGTTTTGCTTCCTCACGCGCTGCGCGACGCTCGGCAGCCTCCTTGGCGTGTTGCTCTTCCGCCCGCACCC
>Ga0207701_10002138_pt1 | contig 20485 bp, 18 predicted proteins | sample KBSSwiSSwithPhiX_FD_184294 | JGI IMG/M metagenome (GOLD analysis project Ga0207701, IMG submission 184294) | Switchgrass rhizosphere bulk soil microbial communities from Kellogg Biological Station, Michigan, USA, with PhiX - S5 (SPAdes) (version 2) | ecosystem: Environmental > Terrestrial >... | reverse complement strand
CCTGGCTGCACTGTTTTTCCTCTTTATCGAAAAAGACTGAATATTTTCTGCAGGGATTTGCCATTGGTGTCCTCTTAGCGAGGCCGATACCATAAGCAGACTATCATTGATGCCCCTCAGGGTTGCCTTTACCGTTTTGTTGTCGACGGTTTTAATATAGGCGTTAAATGGCTTTATTTTTTTAGCATAACCGTCGTCTGACTGCGACTTCGAAACCAGGAATGCTAAAACGAATACTAGTAAAATTGGCAGCCTTTTCATGTTTTGTGTTTTTTTTAATTTTGTTAATCACACCGTTCAGTTATTTAGGTCTTTGGTCGGTATAATACTTCGAAAAGCAAACAATTTCATACATCTCTGTTTATTTTTGGTGATACAGGGATCAAACATATCCTGGACGGTCAACAGGTTAATGAGAGCGATAAATAATGCATTTAGATAGTATGAAAGATGCAAGCTTCTTATTTTCTTTCAACCTTACTCAATATCTCTGATTGTAAATCGCGAAAAGTTTCCTTACTGCCGTCGATGATAAATTTCTTCTTAACGAGCGCTCCGGTTATACCGCCTATAATGGCACCGCTTACTGCACCGGTTATTCCACCGACTGCGCCCGCAAGTCCTGGTGCATTCCCACCTATGTTGAAACCGATCATAGCTCCCTTGCCCACACCGTTTTTCCGCTTTAAGAGAAAGGACTGAATGTTTTCTGCGTGTATGTACCACTGTTCACCGCGAGATCTCGATAACACGAGCGAGCTGTCATTAACGCCTCTTAGAGTTGCTTTTATTGTTTTATTATCGAGCGTTTTGATATAAGCCTTAAATGGCTTTACTTTTTTCGCAGAACTGTTGTCTAATTGGGACTTAGAGACAAAGAATGCTAATGTGAACACAACTAAAAATGGAAGCTTTTTCATCGTTTTTTGTTTTAATGACGCCGTTAAATTCACCATACATCAGATAATTTTTTTCCAATATAAACCTTCGAACAACAAAAAAATCTCTGAGCATTTTTGATGCATTTCGGTTGTTGACAGATCAAACCTACCAACGGTAGAGATCCATTTCTAATTGAATTTTGCCTTATGGTCTTCCTGGTTTGCAATATTTGCAACTAATTTGAATTTTGGTAATACCGCTATCAACCCGGCAACGTACTAATCCTGATTATCAAAGCCTCCCTTCAAAACAACCTTGATAAACAGCCGCTTCATTTTGATCCGAACCCTACTGTAAGATGTCGGGGTGCCGATAGTTGACGTCCTTCAGTTGGTCGTCAGAACAAGCAGTTCCGCCTGGAACTGGCGAAAAACTTCTTTTAGAAAACTGTCGGCGTCGGTACCGTAATTGACCAACAATGAATGGCTCACCGCCGGTCTTCCATTTACAGGAGGAAAATAAAACAGGTTGGCAGAATATCCCAGGTCGCGTCCGGAATGTCCCCAGGCTGCATTCGGTTCCCGCTCAATAAATTTTCTCATGATCCCGTAGCCATACCTGTTGGTTCCATCCGATTTCCCGGTACGCATCATGAGATCTAAGGATGATTGGGATAAAAGCGTTTTACTGATAAGCAGCGCATCCAAAAATCTATAAAGATCTACGACATTAGAATAAACCCCGTTATAACCTGTTCCGTTACCCGTCATGAAATTGGACACGTTTATCAGCGTATGATTGCGGTAAAGATCATAATAACCCTGGGCTACACAATTCGGAAGTGCATCATGAGGATGATAAAAAGTATTGGTTAGTCCGAGAGGAGTGATCACCTTTTCCCGTAATAGTTCGGCATGGCTTCGTCCCGATATTTTATCGATAATCATTGCGACCAATAGTGTATTGGTATTTGAATAGATGGCCGTATCGCCCGGGTTAAAGATTGCTTTTGAGCCCTGCACAAAATTTAATAATTCATTTTGCGACCATAACTTATTGGGGTTACCAAGCACAGCAAGATAAAAATCATCCTCTTCAGCGACATCCGGAATACCTGATTCATGATTCATAAGCTGCCCAAGTGTAACAAGAGTCCCATTCGGCACTTTCTTTAACAAATATTCCGGCAGCCATGTACTGATCTTTCTATTGAGATCGCTATAGCCGATTTTTGAGTTAACAGAATCTTCCATCATCAGGAATACCAGCGTACCAATCATCATCTTTGTGATGCTTGCCACCTTTGATATTTGACAGGGAGCAAAATCAATATTATTTTTTATGTCGGCCTTCCCGGCTGAACCTACCCAGGTTCCATACTCGTCATTGATCAAAAGTGCTATCCCAGGCAATCCAAGTTTATTATACTTTTCAATGAGTCTACGGTAAGTGTCGTTACGGGGATGGTGGCTGCTGCTGTCGGACCACGGAATTTGCGATGTGCCAAAACCCGTTGAAGGAATAATGGCTTTTCTGCATGAAGTTAATGACACGATCAGGAGGAAGATGTATACAAGAGTTTTCATGATTTTTTGTTTTTGCGGTTAGCGTTTAAAGGGAGTCCTATTCCTGCTTTCACAATACTGTATGGTAGTAGCGGAACGTAAGATTGGATAAATGGCGTTTGAATCCGTTGCTGATAATACAAAAAGACACTGCAGCCCCTTGACGGATTTATCTTCTTCGATACACCAAAACTCAGAGAGGCCACCGTTTGTGATCTGCCGGAAGTTATCTTGCTGTATTGTTTTCCGTCTTCCATGCCATCTGAAAATGTCTCGGTGGCAACAATGGATCTCATATATCCGAGTCCAAATTTGCTATCGATTGAAAAACCAGCAGGTAACTTGTAACGATAACCAGTTTCGGTATATAGAACGATACTGTGCTGAACCCATCTGTGATAAGAATAAGCAAGATTGAATGCCTGGGTCCAGTCATGTTTTGGCTTTGTTTTCCAGTTAAAGCAGGTGGACAATTCAATGCCCGGGTGATGATTCCCGGTAAAAAGCGTTGTAAACTTTCCAAATGGCATCGCGGGCTGAGAATTGCTGAACGCAATACTGATCTCATTCAATCTTCGATTTTTTGGTTCCCCTGAATCCTGCGCGAAGCCTATGTTGCCTATGACCAACATAAGCACCCATAATAGTTGTTGTTTTGGTTTCATGTTGAAGCGATTTATTGACGATTGTTGTGTATGCGATGTTGTGCAGAGAAAGACCTTATTTGTACAAACCGGGTTCCAGTTTGCCAAGCATTTTATTAATGTCTTTAATTACCTCTTCTTTCGAAGTATAGGAAATGTTGCGTACCATCAGGTTGCCATACATGTCCATTGTGACGGGGTTAATGCTGGCAAAACTGTTTGTAAGCGCATTGTATTCATTCCACTTTCCCATATTTTCCCAGGCCGGTTGATAGGCCAGGTCCCTGAACAGTTTGCGACGCGGATATCCTGCGACTGCTGCTCTTTTTAGGAAAAGGCCCGGTTTGGTCATTACCCAACTTTCACTTCCGTATACAGTTGCAGCTTTCAGCACGCGACCGATCGCCATCATCAGCGAATCGCCGTTCATGCGAGTGGTATCCTTATAATCAATCGAACACCTGTAATAAGTGGCTCCGCCATAACAGGAACCAATAACTACTTTGGTTTCATCAGTAGAATAAGCAGCAAGCTGTCGAAGTGGCGAAGCGACAGCAGAGTCTTTTAGTGTATAATAACTTACTTCATCGTGGCCTATAAAAAACAGGGAATACCCTTTTTTGTACATTCCGTGGGAATCAAACCAAAGCGTTCCAATGCGTCTTTCGTATTTATTTAGCTTACGCTGTATTTTGGCGCTCGCATGACTGGCATCTTTTGCAACAATAGCCACAAATGTCTTTTTGCGAAACAATCCTTTTATTTTTCCTCTTAGAATGTTGAATCGGGAGGCGGGATCAATTTTCCCTTTCTTTGGCTTGCTGATGATGAAGAAATTCATCTTGCTTTTTTCATGCCTGGAACCGGATTGCAGTTCCGGACCAGTTTCAATTGAATCGTTGTTAAACTGGCTATAGCTAATCAAACAGGCAAGTAAAAAAGCCGACAACAGAATGGTAGTTTTAGTGATTTGCATGGTCTTAGTTTTTTGGTGGAGTATAAATCCATACCAAAAATCTATCGCCTTCAAGGCGTTCCCTAATGGGGATTAGCGGGACTGCCCGCGATAAATAGCAGGTTTTCGTTGAGATCAGCATTTGTGGTCTGCAAACCGAAAAAATTTAATAACGAAAAGGGACGTGGCGGTTATGAGTTGCATTTATCCGTAAACGTTATGAACTATCTTACGGATTTTCCGTAATTTCCAATTACACATGGAAACCAGCGAACTGCAACAACAACTCTTTGCTTATGTCAAAGAACACATACCACCGCACATCTCCCTTGTAGATGAGCTATGTGACTTGCTGGGCCTGAGCCAGGACAGTGTCTACAGGCGAATTCGTGGCGAAAAACCCGTTACGCTAACGGAGCTAAAGAGGATTTGTGAACATTACCACCTTTCCATTGATCAGCTACTGCAACTGGAAAACGACTCTGTATTGTTTGATGCGCCAGGCATGAACGGGGCCACGGGAACATTTGAAGACTATATGAAAGCGATGTTGCGACAGTTCAGGTATTTTAATTCTTTTAAGAACAGGGAAATACATTACCTGTGCAAGGATTCGACGATATGGAGTTTTTTCTTTTTTCCTGAACTGGCTGCCTTTAAGACGTTTTTCTGGTCGAAAACGATCAACAACCAGGTTGACCTGCGCGATAAATCGTTTTCTTATGAAGAGTTTCCGTTTTCCAATTGTTTTGAGGTCGGCCAGCAAGTACTAAAGGAGTTCAATCAAATACCCTGTGTAGAACTATGGAACCATGAAAGTATGCACAGCACCATAAACCAAATAGCATTTTACAAGGATGCCGGCAACTTTAAGAGCAGGAAGGACCTTGAACTTGTGCTGGGAGCATTGCACCAAACTTTGGCTCACTTGCAGCTGCAGGCTGAAAAAGGGGTAAAATTCATGCCAGGCGATTCGGATGTTTCTTATAAAGCTCCAATCCAATTTTATGTAAACGAACTTATCCTTGGCAACAATACAATGACGTTGAAACTGGATGGAATGCCACTTACGATGGTTACGTACAGCGTCTTTCATTATTTGCTTACAAGAGACCCCCGCTTTTACACAAAGGTGATGGGATCATTCGATACGCTACTGGGTCGTTCTACGCTTATCAGCAAAACCGGGGAAAAAGACAGAAACCGTTTTTTTAATTCTATGAGGCAAAAGGTAAACAGTCTTGGATCGTGAATTGACCATGCAATAGTTAATTTTGCAATTGATATGAATTATGAACGAGCAAAACTCATAGAGTGCCCCCGTGATGCTATGCAGGGATGGAAAAATTTTATTCCCACAGAAAAAAAGGCCGAGTATATCAATTCACTTTTAAAGGTGGGCTTTGATACCATCGACTTCGGAAGTTTTGTTTCGCCGAAGGCGATTCCTCAAATGGCAGACACTAAAGATGTAATTGCCAAAATACAAATCCCGAATTCCAAAACGAAGCTGTTAGCAATCATAGCAAACATCCGTGGCGCGGAAGAAGCCACGATTTATAAAGAAATTTCATATCTCGGTTTCCCTTTTTCGGTTTCTGAAACCTTCCAGCAACGGAATACCAACTCTTCCATTGAACAATCATTGGGCAGGGTGGAGGAAATACAAAATTTGTGCGTGAAAACCGGGAAGCAGTTGGTAATTTATATTTCAATGGGATTTGGGAACCCTTATGGCGACCCGTATGATGAAGAGATTGTTTTTGAATGGGTGAACAGGCTTGTGGGGATGGACATTGGAATTATTTCACTGGCTGACACCGTAGGTCTCGCAACTGCCGAACAGGTATTTGATATGACAAGTTATTTGGTAGAGTCTCTACCTGGTATTGAGACCGGTGTGCATCTTCATTCAACACCGGTTAACTGGAAGGAAAAGATGGAAGCTGCAGTAAAAGCCGGATGTAAACGTTTTGACGGTGCACTGAAAGGGATTGGTGGATGTCCAATGGCAGACGACGAACTGGTTGGCAACATGAACACCGAATTGATGATTCCATATCTTGAAGAAAAAGGATTGCTGTCAGAATTGGATGAGAATGCCTTGCGCGAAAGCTTGCGTATAGCCGGTGAAATATTTGTTTGAACAAGTCAATAAAACAACCAAGGGGAGTAAACCGATACTTATGGATTTCATGTTGAAATTTGAGCCGAAGAAATTATCCCAGTCAATAAGTTACCTGGATAAACTACTATTGATCGGGTCCTGTTTTACGGAACACATTGGCACTGCATTACGAGATGTTAAGTTTTCCGTACTTCAAAATCCCAACGGTATTTTGTTTGATCCCGTAAGCGTCTGCAAAAGCCTAATATCATATATTAACAACTTAAAATACCGCGAAGAAGATCTTTTTCAACTAAATGATGTATGGAACAGCTGGCAGCATCATAGTCGTTTTTCACATGTTGATCGTACAGAAGGTTTACGAATTATAAATGAATCGCGGGAAACGGCACATCTATTTTTAAAAAAAGCAGATTGGCTCATTATTACACTGGGGACAGCCTTTTCGTACAGGCTATCGTCCATTGCACCCGGCAAAACCAACGAAGGAGTAGCTAACTGCCACAGGGCGCCGATCCAGTGGTTTTCCCGGCACTTTCTAAGTATCCTGGAAATCCTGGAATCACTTGATAGTTGTATGCACCAATTATTCCAGTTTAATCCGCAGTTGCAAATCATATTCACCGTAAGCCCCGTACGACATATCCGTGACGGAATGGTGGACAATAACCGCAGCAAGGCGAGGCTGATTGAAGCAGTGCACCACATGATTGACAAGTTTGATAAGATTCATTATTTCCCGGCCTACGAAATCGTCATTGATGTCCTGAGGGATTATCGTTTTTATGATATTGACTTCGTTCATCCGAATTATATGGCTACTGATTTTGTTCTGCAGAAGTTTATATCGGCCTGCATGGACGAAGAAGCAAGTGATGTAATTGAAGAATTGAGGAAAATCAGTCTTGCCAGGCGCCACAAACCTTTTCAGCCAGCCACCGCAGCGCACAAACGTTTCCTCGAGTCAAGCGCCGAAAAAACAAAGGAATTGCAAAGGAAATATCCCTTTCTTGATTTGAAAGAGGAAATTGCATACTTCAGTCCTGGTGCTGGCAGATCAGCCGATACAAAGTTTTAGTATGATAGGTTTCGCCAGGCTTGAGTATAGTGTTGGGCAATCGAGGTATGTTAACCGCATTAGGGTGCTTGTGCGTTTCAAAACAAAAACCGGAGAATGCTCCATATTTATGGTCGCATTTCCCAATTAAGGAAGGAATCCATTTGCCTGTATAAAAATGAACCACTGGTTCGCTTGTATACACCTGCAGCATTACTTTCGACATTTCACAAAAAGCCTCAGCGGCAAATAAGAGTCCCCTATCTTTATCTGCTGGCCCATCCGAATTCAAAACAAACGTCTGGTCATAACCATCACCTGCATTCCAATCCCTGTCAATGCGTTTAGGCTCGCGAAAATCGAACTCTGTGCCGGTAACAGGAATCTCTTTGCCGGTAACTACAAAATTATCGTCCTGCTCAAGCACAATCGAACTATTGATCCTGACAATGTGATCCGCAATTGTTCCGCCACCATTATTCAGGTTAAAATAACTATGGTGCGTGAGATTGACGGGAGTTGCTTTGTCCGTGGTTGCCGCAAATTCGTATACAAAGTCATTGTTATCCCTAAGATCAAAACACAATCTTGTTTCAAGGTTTCCTGGATAACCTTCTTCGCCGTCGGCGCTGATATATCTTAATTCAAGTTTATTTTCAGAAACGTAATCCACCGTCCAAACTTTCCGGTCAAAGCCGATATTGCCGCCATGCAGGTGATCCGGATGCTTGTTCTTCGCCAGCAGATACCGGTTTCCATTTATACTGAACTCGCCCTGCCTGATCCGGTTTGCGTACCGGCCAATGATCGCACCGAAGTATGGATAGTTTGTAAGATATTCGTTGGTTAAATAATCTGCGGGGTTGTCAAATCCGAGTACAATATCGTTGATTTTTGTTTTTGATTGATGTATTTTCAATGATGTAATAATGGCACCATAGTTTGTGATGCAAACTTCCGTGCCTTTTACATTGCGCAGTGTAAACAAATAAATATCTTCACCGGTAGAATGCCTAAAGCAGAATTTCCCGTTTACTTTTTGCATTTTTAAAAATAGCATAATCAGATGACTAAACTCGAGTTGCAGGAAAACTTCCGCAATCGTTTTCACAAAGAACCAACTCATTTTTTCTTTTGCCCGGGAAGAGTCAACCTGATAGGCGAGCACATTGATTACAATGGCGGAAAAGTGATGCCCGGTGCTATTTCACTGGGGACCTATCTTGCCATATCAAAGAATACAGAGAAACTTTTACAGTTCCATAGTGTAAATTTTTCTGAAACTGCAGCGCTCCATCTTCAGTCATCATACAGCAAAACAGGAAAGGAATGGTTTAACTATCCACTTGGAGCGGTTCATCAGCTACTGCAACATGAACATGCTATCTCGGGCCTCGACATGCTTTTTTACGGCAACCTGCCCATCGCTGCCGGCCTTTCCTCTTCAGCATCCATTGAAGTGTTAACGGCTTTTGCAATCAATGAGCTTTTTAATTTGAAAATATCAAAGATTGACATAGCCCTTCTATGTAAAAAAACAGAAAATGAATTCATTGGTATAAACACAGGTATCATGGACCAGTTCGCGGTGGCAATGGGTGAACGGGACAAAGCGATACTGTTGAACTGTGATACCCTGGAATATGAATACCTGCCTTTCCGAACCGGGGAATACATTCTTGCGATTATCAACAGCAATAAGCAACGTAGCCTGGCTGGGTCAAAATACAATGAACGTTTTGCCGAATGCGGGGCAGCATTAAAAAGATTAAAGACGGAAATCAATGCGGAAAATTTATGTGATATTGATTTGCACACGTTCCAATCGCACAGGCACCTTATTAATGATCCCGTGCTGGAAAAAAGAGCATTGCATGTGATTTCGGAAAATTTCAGGGTGCACGAAGCAAAAGATGCGCTACAAGCTTCCGAGCTCTTTACGTTTGGCAGACTCATGTACTCATCCCATCAGTCACTTAAAGAACTGTACGAGGTAAGCGGAAAAGAATTGGATGCGATTGTTGATTTCTGCAAGGGGTATAAAGATTGCATTGGAGCCAGGATGACAGGGGCAGGCTTTGGCGGATGTGCCATTGCACTTGTCAGAAGCGCCGTCTTTGATGACTTTTCATCTGCACTAATAAGCGACTATCAGCACAAAATTGGTTACAAACCCGAGGTATTTGCGTCTGCAATCGGAGACGGCGTAAAATGCCTGTAATTGCCCGCACTTTAAAGTTACATTCAGTCTAACGGCGAAAAAGCAACAATTGCAAATAGATATGTTAACAGTTTATAATCAATAACCACAAATTTTTTGTCCTAACTTTTGCAAAAAATTGCTGCCGCATGAACTCCAAAAACCGGAAACAAATTACCCGCCGCAATTTCGTCCGCCATGCATCAGTGATGGGTGCTGGTGTGCTTATTCTGCCACGGCACATATTAGGAGGAAAAGGCTTTATAGCACCAAGCGACAAGCTTAACATTGCCGCAATAGGAGCTGGCGGGAAAGGTTCAGTAAACATAAAGCAATCTTTTAACAGTGGTGCTGAGAATATAATAGCACTTTGCGATGTGGATGACCGCATGTCCGCCGACAGTCGCAAAAAACATCCCAACGCCATTTATTACAAAGATTTCAGGGTAATGTTGGATAAACAGGCAAAAGACATTGATGCGGTTATTGTCAGCACACCGGATCATATGCATGCCGTGATGGCCATTCCATGCATGCAACTCGGGAAGCACGTATATGTAGAGAAGCCGCTGACTCACGATATCTACGAAGCAAGGATATTAACTGAGGCAGAGAAAAAATACAAAGTCGTAACGCAGATGGGTAACCAGGGAAGCAGCGGAGACGACACCCGCATAATTGAGACCTGGGTACAAACAGGTTTAATCGGCGACGTTCACACGGTTCATGTCTGGACTAACCGACCCGTATGGCCCCAGGGTATACCCAGGCCGTCAGGCATGTTTGACATTCCGCAGGAATTGGATTGGAACCTGTGGCTGGGTACAGCTCCACCAAGAGAGTACAATCCCATTTATGTTCCTGCCAACTGGAGGGGATGGGTTGATTTCGGAACCGGATCTTTAGGCGATATGGGTTGCCATTTCATTGATGTGCCTTACCGATCTTTAAAGCTTGGCTATCCTGTGTCGGTTGAATGCAGCGTTACTTCTGTGTACACCGGTTTTTTCCAGGAAGCCTTTTATACAGACAGCTATCCACCTTCTTCGAAAACACATATTCAGTTCCCTCAACGCGGCAATATGCCAGCACTTGAAATGATATGGTATGATGGTGGTATAAAACCAAAACGTCCGGCAGAATTATTACCTGATGAGCCACTGGGCGAGTGGGACGGTGGAATCATTTTTGAAGGCACAAAAGGAAAAATCATGGCTGGTTTATGGGGCAGAAACCCAACGCTGCTACCTACAAAGAAAATGAAAGAAGTCAAACTACCCGATCCCAAAAAAGCGAAAGTTGAAGGAGGTGTTTACGGGCACCAGACGCAGTGGGTCAACGCATGTAAAAAAGGGTATGGTGGCTACACGAGCTCACCATTTTCAGAGTCCGGGCCATTAACTGAAACGGTGCTGATGGGTAACCTCGCGGTTTTAAGTTATAACTATATTGAAAAGGATTCAAAAGGTAACAACCAGTTTCCCGGGCGGAAGAAATTACTGTGGGACGGTGCAAATATGAAGATTACCAATTTTGATCCGGCGAACCAATTTGTAAAAAGGAAATATGCTGGCGATTGGAAACTTGAATTATGAACGAGGTTTTTTACATTGCCGGCGTCGCAGGACAAATTTCCAACGCCGCAATCGTTTGTGTTTTCATGCGATCGAATTATCCCTTAATCAATAACCCACGAACAACGCTTAAGTTGTCTACTTGGATTAAATTGCATTCCTCAATCAATTATGCTAAATCAAAGTTCAGCGATGAAAAGAAAAAACAACATTTCAAATTCCCGCCGCAAATTTTTAAGGACCTCGTCGGTAGCAGCCGCCGGATTTTTTATCGTTCCCCGTCATGTACTCGGAAGAGGTTTTGTAGCCCCCAGTGACAAACTGAATATTGCCGGTATTGGCGCAGGTGGCAAGGGAGAAAGCGATCTTTCTGAATTTGCCAAAAGTCCTAACGTCAACATCGTGGCTATGTGTGATGTTGATGACAGGCAGGCCGTCAAATCACGTCAGAGTTTCCCAAAGGCAACCTATTACAAGGATTTTCGTGAAATGCTGGCAAAAGAAAAAAACAATTTCGATGCCTGTTCCATTTCCACACCTGACAATACACATGCTGTGGCAACACTGGCCGCGATGCAGTTGGGAAAACATGTGTACACACAGAAACCTCTGACCCATGATATTTATGAAGCAAGGATTCTGACTGAAGCTGAAAAAAAGTACAAAGTAGTAACTCAAATGGGTAACCAGGGTGGTTCGGGAAATGGGGTGAGGAAGGCAAAAGAGATGTATGATGCAGGGATGATCGGCGACATCGTTGAAGCACATGCATGGACCAACAGGCCCGTCTGGCCGCAGGGCGTGCCAACACCAACGGGCAAGTTTGATATACCCAAAGAACTTGACTGGAACCTTTGGCTCGGGCCGGCGCAACATATTGACTACAATCCCGCCTATCTTCCATTCAACTGGAGAGGATGGTGGGCCTTTGGTACCGGGGCATTAGGCGATATGGCATGTCATATCATGGATCCTATCTACCGGATGCTTCCCATAGATTATCCCGACTCTGCAGAGTGTAGCGTAGCCAACATTTGGAAGGATATGTGGGCCGAGGGAAATTATGTTGATAGCTGTCCGCCTTCTTCAATCATTCATCTTAATTATCCAAGAAAAGATAAGAAAGGTAACATTAAGGTCTCGTGGCATGACGGTGGGCTGTTGCCGGCGAGGCCTGACGAATTACTTCCGGAAGAACCTTTCGGAAATTGGGATGGGGGAGTGTTGTTGGTGGGAACTAAAGGCAAAATGCTGATGGATTGTTACGGCGATAATCCACGGTTGCTGCCCACGTCATTGATGAAAGAAAAAACAATCCCGAAAGAATCCATCAAAAGGGTGCCGGAAGGTCACTACCTGCAATGGGTGAATGCTTGCATAGCGGGGTACGGAAAGGGTGAAACGAGCTCGCCATTTTCTTTCGCAGGCCCTTTCACTGAAAGTGTTTTGATGGGCAACCTGGCCATTCGCAGTGCAACAATGGTCAATAAAAAATTGAAGGGATGGGAAGACAAATATCTCGGACGGAAAAAACTCTTATGGGATGCAAAGAACATGAAGATTACGAATTTTGACGATGCCAATCAATTTGTCAAAAGAGAATACAATAATGGATTTACACTAAGCTTATAAAACATTTCATCCCTGAAGAAAGCCTGGTCCTATAATAACCGGGCTTTTTTCTAATTAGTCACTAACAATTATTTTAGCCTTCTTCATATACCGCGTAAACAAGTAGAGCGCCAATAATGCCACCAGAATTACGACGAAGAGAGTAAGATTTTTGTCAAGATTGAACCGTTCATCGTGCACATAAAAATGTTTCATAATAATCAGAACGGCCCCGGTCAACCAAACATATATTGAAGTATATTCCCTTATTACGACCCGCTTCCACTTAAATTCCATTGAATTTATTGTATTTCCAATTCCGGCAAATGCCGGTACCCACCTGTTGACTTTTTTGCAATACTCATTAAATGCTTCGCCGAATTTATTACGCAAAAAATTTTCTTCCGCCAGCACAATCGCCTGGTAAAAAAATAAAAAAAGTGGCGTGGCAACAGCCATAAAAATCAGGGAATTTGAAGCTACCCCCAAACCTGCGAGGATAAGAATGTTGCCAACATAAAGCGGATTCCGGCAGTGTGAAAATATTCCCGTTGTTACCAAATCGTCTGCATACACCCGTCGATTCCTGCCTCCCCTGACAATATACACCAGCCCGATGGTAATGATCCTGATGATCTGGCCTATGAGGGCAATCCCAAATCCTATCAGCATTGCCGTAACAGGATCGTTAAAAACTTCCGGGGAAGGGATGAAAAGGATAACATAAAATAGCGGGAACAACCAATTGCGATTGTGAAAAAGCAGGTTACCAAGTTTTACCATTATCGGGCAGTTGTTATTTTACTGCGATCATTCCGCAGAAGTTATACCATTTGAAAAAGGTTTCAACATATCGAAACCCTCTTCTAAGGAGCAGCTCACGGTTCTCCATCAGCTTATATGGGATAAGCACATTTTCAAGCGCTTCTCTTTTTTGTGCTATTTCAAGATCATTATAATGATTTCTTCTCTTGAAATCATAATAGTACTTGATGAATTGCCGGTTGAACAGTGAATCTTCTCCAAGTACTTTCTCAATTAAAATAAGGCAACCGTTCTCGTTCATTTGCCGGTGGATTTCTTCCACTAGTTTTTCCCTGTAAAGCGGCCTGATAAATTGCAACGTCAGACACATGACAACCACAGAAGCGTTTTCTATTTCCACGCCCTGGTTGAGATCCATGTACATGAGATTATATTTCCGGCTTACGTCATTCAATTCGAAATTGCTCCTGCATTTCCCAAGCATTTCTTCACTGTTGTCTATTCCGACAAATTCAATGTCATTCGGTAAAACTTTGTCAAGATTGATCAACGTGGTACCGGTTGAGCAGCCAAGATCATAAACACGGGTTTCGGGGACAGCAAAATCACTTGCTATCTCTGTCATCATCCGCTGAATCTCCAGGTAAAATGGAACAGACCTTGTCACCATGTCGTCAAATACCTGGACAACAGTATTGCCGAATTTGAAGTCTTCCGCAATTTTTTCGCTCCTGAAAATATCGTCCTTTTTCAATAATTTGAAGTTTTGGGAAAGGTAATAAGAATACGTTACTTGAAGAATTTTTAAAACGAGGGGAAAGAATTAATTAGTTTACACTAACGAAGATAACTTCTCAGCATCCACGCCATCTTTTCGTGTTGCCTGAGGAGCCCGGTAACAAAATCACTGCTTCCAATATCTTTATACTTTTCATCAAAGTCTTTGATAAGTTTCCTCAGTTTCATTATCATCGTTTCATGATCGGCTTCCAGGTTCTGTATTTGTTGTTCCTGGCCAGTGGGGGCTTCCGGTTCATCAAGCGTCGCCAACTTCACGATTTCCTTTAAACGGCCTTCAGCAAAATGCCCAATAGTGCGTATCCTTTCGGCTATCTCGTCAATTGATTCCGCAAGCATGTTGTACTGGGTTTCGTAAAGCTTATGAAATTCCATAAAACTTTGGCCCTCGATACTCCAATGATAATTGCGTGTCTTATTGTAAAGAATATGTTCGTCCGCGAGCAGCTGGTTAAGAGCCATGGCAACTGCCTGGCGGTTTTTATCCGAAATACCGATGTTAACCTTCATAAAGGAGATTTTTTGCCGGCAAAGATATGCCGGAAGGCTTAAATCAAAAGAGTTGCCAGCTCCATCAATTCTTTTTGCTTGTATTTTTCTTTATCCCCGTCAAAGCATTTGCTAAACTCTTCGAGCAACTGAACAATAACCTGCTTGTTCATGCGGGGTTTGAAATAGGAGTTTGCGGGAGGAACAGAAATTCTCTTAAAATAACTTTCAACATCCTGGTGCGTGAATACCTGGCCAGAGGCCGGATCTATAAAGAATTCGATCTTATGATATGGGTCAGGAAGGTTTTCTTCAGAATACCCCGGTTTGAAATACGCGATTACAAATTGTTTCGGAAGATTGATCGCCCTCACAGGTATGTCGAGCAATTCACAAAGCACCAGGTACAAAATACCATTGCTGATCTGGTTGCCCCGTTTTGCCTGGAGGGTTTTGTGCAACAAAAACTCATTAGGTTCTGTGTAATTTGTTTCACCTCCCTTCAATCCATAGTAGCTGTAGAGAATGCTGGTTACAATATTAATTTGTTCAAGCGGTGTGAGGTAATTATTCAGCTCAAGCCAGATGTTTCTCCGGATTTTTTCTATTTCAACCAACACGGGGCTAGTAGAAAGATCAGGGTATTGAAATTTGGCAACAAGCAGAGATCCGAGCATCAGGTCATGATGGCCGGAAATACTCCATTGTCGAAAATCTTCCGCAAGGTCCCTGTAATGCAAACGGTGAATAAGCAGCTCAATTCGCTCTTGCGTATGTTCTTCCGGTGTCGTTTCCCAAAGATGTTCCAGGTTGGCAATAATAGGTTTTCCATAATCAACGATCTTCTCAGAAACGGCTTCAAAGACATCCTGGTCCGGATCATCAATTAAGGTCAGTAATGCTACTATCTCTTTGTTTGTTTCCATTGCCTTTATACCCGCACAAGGTCAATATTGCCAATCAAAAGAAATTAGCAAACTTTTCCACAGGTGGGGATTAAGGTTTAATCTTAAAAAATCTTTTTTCGTTTCACATACAAAATTAGCAAGACATTTTTTCAATGTCAAGCTTTAAAACGGCTGAATTAAAAGTCTTAGTATTTAATAAACCACAAATGGTGCCGAACGCGTGTGACTTACTTCGTTTCGCAGATCATCCTAAAAAATTAAAAGGAGTAAGAATGGGACATATGATCGATAACTGGCAACGTATTACCATTGAAATCAAAGAAAGCATTATTTTCCCATGAAGATCCGATACCCCACCCATCGTTCAGTCGGGAAGTGATCCATGCGGGTTCCCAGTACATGATACCGGTTCCACCACCGCTAATGATGGCCTGTGTGAGGTCCTGCATATAACGATACTGATCCTGCTTTGAAACTTCATAACCAGGAGCTTTATCGGCCGCCGAAATGATATTGGTGTATTTGTCTGCATTATCGCCCGTCCATGGATACGCGGTTTCTACCACCATTACCTGCTTTCCGTATGCAGATTTAAATGTCCTGATCTTATTTTTAATTTCCGCCATCGTTGTTACTGTTGACCATTTTGGATAATGGGACAGGCCCAAAATATCAAAATCAGTCACCCCACTGCCGGTTATCCCATTTGCCCAATATGCTGCGTTTTGCAATTGCGCCACGTGCAGGATAATCTTAGGTTTGACAGATGAGCCGTTTGAAAAATCTCTTACAGCGCGGATACCACTATTTAATAATGCTGCAAAATTTACCCAGTTATTATTTTCAACCCTGCCAACCGGCCAGAGCATGCCATTGTTTGTTTCATTGCCAACCTGGACCATTTCGGGAACAAGGTTTTTGCTTTTCAAATACTGCAATACTGCCATCGTGTAATTGTAAACCGAATCTTTCAAAATGTCCAATGAAAGATTTTTCCATGCTGCAGGTGTTTCCTGGTGTGCAGGGTCTGCCCAACGATCCGAATAGTGAATATCCAGGTTGACGGCCATTCCTTGTTCTTTGGCCCTTCGAATGGTTATTTCTGTCCCGTAGAGATCATAATACATTTTGCCATTGTTCAAATCAGCCACCCATTTGGGGGTATGCCATAGCCTGACCCTTACTGCATTTGCTCCATGAGCTTTCATAATCGCGAATACATCCTTCACCTGCCCTGAGTCCTTATACACCCCTCCGTAGTCTTCCACTTGGTTCACATAAGAGAGATCCACGCCCATGCAAAATTTTTGCCATTCGTAAAATTTTTTTAGGGGTTTAAGCGGTTGTTCGTCTTTCTTGCAGATGAATGAAAACACTACAATGCTGGTAATGGCAATTGCACACCATTTTTGTTTCATATCAGTATGCCTTAATCTTAATCAATTTAAACTAAATAAATTTCCAGGTAATAAAGGTAGACCTTAAATATTGGTCGAATCAAACGGCGCAAGTGTGAATAAAATAACATGGCGAAAACAAAGATTGGTGTGTTTTATGCAATATAATGGTCGCAAAATCATAACCGCCAGGTGATTTCGCAAAATCTTTCGTTACCCATCAAGGCAAATTTCCTGTACTCAACGTAGCCTTACTAATATATTCATAAGCATTCCACGATTGTTACATTAAATGGTAGCTGGCAAGTGCCTACCGGAAGATTCAATCAAGAAGTATATGTAGCGACCCAACCTTATTGACCTGTGAAAGCGAAAAAACCCTGTTTAGCGCAGGGTTTTTTTATATGGATACCATTTTTGTTCAAAATATTTCAAAGCTCCTCAGCACACAACTATTGCAAAAATGGATAACCCTCCAAAGGACAATGATTTTTTCGTCTATAAGAGCACATACGACCCGAAGACGGTGTGTTCGAAGTTTCCGCGAGGTCAGACCGGATTTATCATGTGGCCGAAATCCCTTCGGTGATGAGGGGCTTTTTTAATTACATTTATAGATATTAAAGTGTAACTCATGAAATTTCTCCTTTTGATTTTGATTTTATTGATAGCAACAACATCTCTGTTTGCGCAACAAAAAAACATTGCCGAAAAGCTTGGATATCCAAAAGACGCTAAGCTGCTCATCATTCATGCCGATGACATAGGGGTTGCACATGCCGAGAACAGCGCCACATTTAAAGCCCTGCAATACGGCTCGGTTAGTTCCGGCAGTATCATGGTACCTTGTCCGTGGTTATCCGAAGTTGCCGCATACGTAAAAGAAAACCCCAAGGCTGACCTTGGCTTACATCTCACCCTCACCAGTGAATGGAAAAACTATAAGTGGGGACCCGTAACATCTACCTCCCGTGTGCCAGGCCTGGTAAATAAGAACGGCTTTTTTTATTCTTCTGTAGATAGTGTTGTGCGGTCTGCATCACCGGCCGAGGTGGAAGAAGAATTAAGAAACCAGGTAAGGAAGTCAATTCAAATGGGAATTGATCCCACTCACCTTGATGCGCACATGGGAACGGCATTTTCAACTCCGGACTTTGTGAGAGCGTATATTAAAATAGGGAAGGAGTTTAACGTTCCTGTTTTATTAAGCCGCCAACTCGAAGGATTGTTTGGGATTAAATTGGATTCGTTAGTCACGCCCTCCACGGTTTTGGTTGATAATATTATAATGGCTTTGCCCGAAGACTTCAAAAAAACTATGAAAAATTTTTATACATCGGTTCTGAATGGAATCAAACCCGGATTGAATTGCATGCTTGTCCATGTCGCCTACGACAGCGATGAAATGAAAGCGGTTTCAATTGATCATCCGGATTACGGATCGGCATGGAGACAGGAAGACTTTAATTTTGTTACAAGCGACGCGTGCAGGGAGCTGTTGAAAAAAAATAATATCGTTTTGGTAACATGGAGAGAAATAAGAGATAAGTTATACCGGTCAGGCAATGGACAATAATCAATTTTGGAATCCAATATCCAGTATCCAGCATCCAGTATCCTGCTTCGCGCTCCGCACTCGCAGTGACCATTATCCAGTATCTGCATCGCTATTTCTTCTTTGAAGTTTTTTTGACCGCTTTCTTAGTGGGGGCTTTCTTTGCAGCTTTCTTCACTGGAGCTTTCTTTTCTTTTTTTGCAAAGGCACCAGGAATTTCTATTTCGATCATTCTTTTTACATCGTCAAGTGTCAGCAACGCCGCTTCTTCCGCACTATATTTTGATTCATCATCTTTCCTTGGCAGCTTGATCATTTTTTTGCCAAAACGGATAAATGGTCCCCACCGCCCATTTTCAACTGCAATCTTCTCCTGGGGCCAATTATGAATATAACGATTGGCTTCCTTCTTCTGTTTAGCTGCTATCAACTCATCAATATCTGCTTTGGACAAATGATCAAAGTTGTACCTCTTTGGAACATTTATGAACATACCATCCCACTTAATAAAAGGTCCAAACCTGCCAGTGCCCTTGGTTACGGGCTTTCCTTCATACAAAGAAATTGGTGCGTCTGCCCGTTTCTTTTCCTGGATTAGGTGGATTGCTTTATTGAGATCGACGCTTGCCGTTTCAGTGCCGCGTGGAATAGAAATGAAATCATCACCCCATTTTACATAAGGTCCAAAACGGCCTATGCCCACCGAAATATCCTTTTCTTCGAATTGTCCCATTACCCCCTGGATCTTAAACAGGTCCATTGCTTCTTCATAGGTAATAGTCTCGATACTCTTACCGGTGGGTACCTTCGCGAATCGCGGCTTTTCTTCATCATCAGCATGACCAATCTGCACCATCGGGCCATAACGACCCATCCTTGCCACCACCGGCTTACCACTTTCAGGATCCGTTCCTAATTCCCGCTCTCCGCTTGCTCTTTCAGCTGTCTCAATTGTCTTTTCAACGTCTTTTTTGAATGGATTATAAAAGTCCTTGAGCATTTCATTCCACTTCATCTTGCCCTCAGCCACTTCATCAAATTCCTCTTCAATCCGGGCCGTAAATCCATAATCCATTATATCATCAAAGTATTGCTTCAGAAAGTCTGTAACAACAAGGCCGAGGTCACTGGGAAATAGCTTCGCTTTTTCGGCGCCTGTATTTTCAAATTCATCTTCCTTGCTGATCACATCCTTTCGCAGAGTCAAAACGCGGTATTTCCTTTGAATTCCCTCTTTATCTCTCTTTTCAACATATCCTCTTTTCAGAACCGTGGAAATAGTGGGTGCATAAGTAGAGGGCCGGCCAATTCCCAGCTCTTCCAGTTTTTTCACGAGAGATGCTTCCGTATATCTGGGCGATGGACGGCTAAACCTTTCAGTAGCCTTAAGCTCTTTAAGGGGTAGATCCTGGTTTACCGTTAACGGGGGTAACATTCCTTCCTGCGCTTCATCTTCGTTGACGTCATCATCTTTATCCTCACGGTAGACTTTTAAAAAACCATCAAACTTCAGTACCTCTCCGGACGCCGTTAGTTCTTCTTTATTGGTTGAAATAGAAATTTTCGCAATTGTTTTCTCTAATTCTGCATCAGCCATCTGGCTGGCCATCGTTCTTTTCCAAATAAGTTCGTAAAGCCGGTTCCACTCTGGCTCTTCCACGGTAGTGTTGCTCATAACGGTTGGCCGAATCGCCTCATGCGCTTCCTGTGCGCTCTCATTCTTATTCTTGTAGGTTCGAAACTGGTGATACTTCCCGCCATACATATTTTTGACGGTGTTGGTGATATCACCCAGTGCTGTGTTGCTTAGACTCACGCTATCAGTTCGCATGTAACTGATATATCCATTTTCGTATAATTTTTGGGCGATCACCATAGTGCGACTTACCCCATATCCCAGTTTTCTTGATGCTTCCTGTTGCAGGGTTGACGTAGTAAAAGGTGCGGCGGGCGTACG
>Ga0207701_10002137_pt1 | contig 20487 bp, 14 predicted proteins | sample KBSSwiSSwithPhiX_FD_184294 | JGI IMG/M metagenome (GOLD analysis project Ga0207701, IMG submission 184294) | Switchgrass rhizosphere bulk soil microbial communities from Kellogg Biological Station, Michigan, USA, with PhiX - S5 (SPAdes) (version 2) | ecosystem: Environmental > Terrestrial >... | reverse complement strand
CGCGACCCAAAAGTATCGTCGGCCGGGGCGAAGCACGACCGAATCCGGCAGAGCGACAGCGGTGTCGATGCCGCTTCGAGACCACACAATGACGCCGTCGCTGCCCGTCAGCGTGAGGCGGTACGTCACCGCGCCAGCGGCGGCACCCCAGATAAACCGGAGGCCTCGTGTCGGTAGGTCCTCACCGGTGGGGCCGTACACGACAAGCTGCGACGTGCCGCCAGCGGTGCGGACGAGGGGCGCGGTCTCAGTCAGCCGGCCGGGCCCCGAGCCCAGTTTTGCGACGAGTAGCACCACCGCCGCCGCTGCCGCCACCGAGCCCACCCAGACCGGCGCGCGTCGGAAGGGCCGCACGCGCTTCACCAGCTGTTGCGCCTCGAGAACCTCCCGCCGGCACTCGCCACATACGGCGAGGTGTGCTTCGAGTCGATCGCGTCTCGTGGCGGTGAGACCACGATCCAGATACGCCGCGACGTCAGCGTCGGTCAGGTGCTCCAAAGCTTCTCTCGATGGCTCGCTCATGGTCGTCCTCACGTGGTATCACGTGTCGCTCCGTATTACGGAACGTCGGCGACAAATTGCGGAATTAGTCACCTGGGCCGTCGATGCCACGTGAAACGAGAGCCGCGCGCAGTTTGGCGAGCACGCCGTTCAATTGTCGATAGACGTGAAACGGTGTCGGCAATCCGAGCATGCTCGCTATGCGGGCAGCCGGAAGGTCGTCCTCGAAGCGTAGCGCAAGCAACAGTTGCTCCCTTGGAGTGAGGCCAGACCAAAGCGCGCGAAGGGTCCTGGTACGCTCAGCGCGAACCATTGCGGTCTCCTGCGAATCGGCCTCGGGCGACTCAATGCGATCGATGTCCAGGTCGACGGCGATCGAGTCCACGAGCGAACGTCGGACGGCGCGATTCGAATTGTCCCCCGACTTGGCGACTGTCGGGTACCTCCCGTACCGTGCGCGCTCGTAGTCCAGGCAGAGCCGTCGCGCAATCACCGTGAGCCATGTCGAGAAGCTCGCCCCACCCGAGCCTTCAAACGTGCGAAGTCGGCGGAAGTCAGACTCCCTGCACTTCTCCAGGATGTACGCGTAGCGGTTCAATGCCTCGTCGTGACCGCCCCCGAATGAGCGCGCGGCCGCGAGGATGAGTCGTGTATGGGCCGCCATGAGCTTTTCCCACGCTGCTTCCCGAACCGTCTCCTCGGGAGCGCCGAGCAGGAGGTGCAACTCGAGCGGCGCGGCGTGCTCTCGCGCTTCGCTCACGACCGATACACCTCGGCGAGACGGCGTCCCGCGGTCGTCGCGAACGGCAGGGACTGAAAAGAGTTGCTCGAGGTAAACGATTGACCAGCGAAGTCGATCGACATGGCGGCTGTAAGGGTCGCTGCTTCGCGTTAGGGAATCGGTGGTCTGTGCACGGCCGAGGCCGGCTCACATGTTATGTTCAGGAGCACCAGCGGGGAATAGGGCGATCCCTGACCGCGATGCTAAACCGTGCTCCTACGTCATTAACAACGCCCAATCTCCAACGTTAGGCACGGGCCCTTTGTCGGAGGGTCGCGATCCCGTCGTCGCCTGTCGGCTCGCGATGGTTATCGTAGCGTGAGATGGACGCTCGGCTGCAGTGCGCTGCGGGCGTCAAGCCGCAGGACTGTTGGGAAGTCCAACGACTTCTCCGACGTTTTCAACCGGCCCCGGAAGAGGCTTACGGCTCACCCGCGGTGCGTGCGCCCTAAGGACTCCAGTGGAGTGACACTCCGGGCAGCACCACGGACTTGTTGCTTCCGCTCTTGCCGCCGTTCTCCGTGGGCTTTTCGGTATTGAACTGGGTTATCGCCACCGCGCTCGCCACGCCTACAACCACTGCTGCGATGCCCAGGCTCTTCCAGCGATCGAGACGGCGCACCTCCAGCTCCAGCAACCCCTGTCGCGGAACTGTCACGCGCTGGTGCGTCAGCACCGACGCATCGACCCCGCTCGTGCGCACAGCGACCAGAATCGCACTGTCCGGCGGCGCGAGCAGCTCGCCCTCCACAACGCGATCGTCTCGGCCGATGACCTCGCGCAGTCGCTCGGCTTCGGCGGACGAGACTCTCGCCCGCACGGTTTCGCCAACCGGCGCCTGCTCGACGGGCACTACTCGATACGAGTAGCACCCGCCGAACACGGCTGAGGTGAAGACGACGAAGGCGAGTCGCCTCGAGTTCATGTTACGGAATATTCGGGTTCGAATCCTTCTCTGTCTTGCTGATCGGGATGCATTTGTCCCGACCGTTCAGGAAGTCGAAGTGGGGCGGTCCGCTCTCCGCAAACCAGCGGCGCTCGTCCCAGAACCGGCGATCCTCGAGCCACGTGATGGCACCGCGCTCGGCGTGGAGAATCGCCCACGCTTCGGTGAGCGTGCCGGGTGTCGCCAGGTCCGACATGCCGGCGGCCGCTCGCGCCTGGTTCAACAACGTCATCGCACCGTTGATGTCGTCGCTGCGGAGCGCAGCCTCCGCGCGAAGGGCAAGCATTTCCGTGCCCTTCACGAGCGGAATGTCCGAGCCGTTGTCCTCGTACTTCTGCTGCTGGTACATGGGCGTGGACCCGTTCGCGCCCGTTGCCACCGACCCGTCGCCATTGTACATGATCTGCCAGGGCGCCCGTGTATCGTTAGGTCGCTCCGCCCACTCGGTGCCGAACACCGTGTACTCGTACCGATCGTGCGTTTCGTACGAGAGGGTGTTGGTCAGTCCGTCGGTCATGAGAACGGCGTAGTACTCGAAGTCGGTCGGCACTTGCTGGGCGTCGGCGACCGCGCCGGCCCAGTCGCCCTTCCACGCCTTGAGCGACGCTCGGCCGCCGTACGCCGCCGTCACGACGTCGCTGGCGCCGGCCGCCGTGCCGATGTCGATCGCCTTGTTGAACTTTTCGAGACCGCGATCGAACTCCACGGTATTCGGCTCCGGTGCCCCGCCGTCGATCACCGTCTCACAAACGTTCTCGCCGATCAGGCGGTTCGCGAACCCGCCAAGCAGATACGCCCTCGCAACGAGCTCACTCTTGGGAAATTCATCGGGCTTCATGCTCGCTTGGAGCCGCTCGATGCCGTGCTCCGTCACCCACCGCGCCTGCATCATGCTGTCCCAGATACCGTTCGCGTCCTCGTCGGTGATGACTCCCCGAGGTACGTCAGCCCAGTTGTAGCTGCCACCGTGGTACAACTCGCCGGACGCGAGGGCGAGGATGTCGGAGCCTGCGTTCATCGCCTGGGCGAGGTCATACGACATGCCGGTCACGATACCCGGCGCCGCGTCTGGATCGTTCAAGTTTTCGTCGGCAATGCGCCCAGGCGCCTCCACCTCGAACATTCCGCTGCACGCGCTCAGGACGAGCGCGACGGTGAGGACGAGGGACCCGCGCATCGCCGAATGCGTTGTGATCATCGTTGGTCTCCTCATCTTAGAAGCCCACTTTGAAGGTGACCACGAACGACCTGGGCTGCGGGATCTGGTAGTAATCCCGGCGGCCGAAGGTCCCGTTAAAGTCGGCCAGGTTCGACTGGTCGGCGACGTCCTGCACCTCGGGATCCCCACCGTTGTAATTGCTCCACGTCACGAGGTTGCGCGCAGCGAAGGTGATGGTCGCGTTCTTCGCGTTGACCAGCCGCGCCGGCAGCTGGTACGTCAACGACACGTACCGGAGCTTCGTGAAATCGCCCTTCTCGGTCCAGAAACCGATGTCGTAATCGCTGCTCGAACAGCGGGCACGCATGAGCGCTGTGACGCCGCTGAGCGCACTCGCTACATCATCCGAGGTGCCGGGCTCCATATCCGGTCCGTATGAAGAGATGACCTTCTCCTGCGTGTCGTAGCACGGGTACCAGGCGCCGCGGCGGGCATTCTGGTAGGCGGTGTAGTTCTGCACGTAGAAGCCGCCCTGGTGCTCGAGGAACGCGTCGACCGTGAAGCGGTTGTACAACCGCATCGTGGTCCCGATGCCCCACAGCTTGTCGGGATTCACCCTTCCAATGAGCTGGTCGTCGGCGGTTTCGAAATCGGCAATCGCGCCCGGGTTGGTCACGACGGTTCCGTAGTATGCCGGGAACTGCTTGCCGGTCTTGATGTACGAGTTGAGCCCCGTGTAGACCTCGGTTTGCTCACCGAGGTCCACGGCCTTGCTCGAGAGCGCCGAGTAGTTCCCGCGGACGGTCCAGTCGACGGAACGCGTACGAACCAGACCGGCATTGATCTGCGCTTCCACACCGCTGTTTTTCAGCTCGCCGATGTTCGCGATGCGCGACTGGAGGAACCCATTGGAGGGCGGCAGCGTCACGGGGACGAGCGCATCGAGCGTGCGCGAACTGAACGCCGTGAACTCGAGGCCCAGGCGACCGGAGATGAAGCTCGCGTCGAAACCGCCCTCGAGCTCGCGCGTACGCTCCGGACCGATGTCTGGGTTGCCCACGTCGTTAGGCGTGAAGCCCGGCTTGTTCTCGTCGCCCGTGACGGGCGACCACGTCCGGAGCTTGTCGAATGCACCCGGCGCCTTGCCGCTCTCGCCCAACGCCGCGCGCACCTTGAAGGTGTCCCACCACTTTGTCGGCCAGAACGAGTGCTCGGAAAGCACGTACGAGGCACCGATCTTGGGATACTTCTGGAGCCCGAAGTTGTCGCCGAACGCGCTGCTTCCATCGACGCGGAGACCGCCCGTAATGAACAGCCGATCGCGCCAGGCGATCTGCTCCTGCAGGAAGAACCCGGCGTTCGTGACCGAGGACGGCAGGTCTTCGCGATAGGTCAGCTCCGCGCCCGTCTTGAGCGTCGGGTCACCTGGACCGGCGAAGTTCTGGACATCCAGCTCCGTCCAGCGATGCTTGTCGCGGTACAGCTGCGCGCCCCAGGAGAACGTGGACTGCGCCGAGTGGAAGATGTTCTCGAGCCAGGATCCTGCGTAGTCGAGCGACAGCTTCGTGTGACGCGTATTCTCATCCCAGAAATACCCTTCGGGTAACGTGAGGAAGCCGAACGGCAGGTTCGTCACGTTCTGCATGTCGAGGTAGTCCCAGCCAACAGAAAAACGGTTCGAGAGCTTGGCGGCCGGGTTGTAGTTCACCGTGAAGCCGGTCAGGAAGTGATCCGATCGCGTGGCGAGCGTCTGATCGAACACGTAATTGTTCGTCACGCACACGACGTCGTCGGCGATACCGTCGCAGTCGGCACCCTTGCCGCCCTTCATGTAGTTGAAGGGGCCGCGGCCCACGTTCAGCAGGAACCCTTCGGAGTTGTCGCCATCCCCGGCCCAGCGCGTGTTGCGCTTCGTGTAGGCCGTGGTGACCTGGAACTGCAGCTTGTCCATCGGGAAGACGGAGAAGTTCCCGCGGAATCCACCGTCCTTGGATCGCTGGCTCGGGAGAATGCCCTGCACGTCCCCGTAATTCCCGGACACGAAGTAGGTGAGCTTGTTCGCTCCGCCGGCGACGGAGAGGTCGTACAGCTGCAGCGGACCCGTTCTCGTCCAGTTGCCATCGCTCGGGCACGTCGGGTCGGCGAAATACTGTCGCGTACCCATTTCGTCGCCGCTGAGATGGAGGCCGTACATCTGCGCGGTATTGTTGCATTTGGTGAACAACTCGGTGGGATCGTTCTTGGCCCCCCAGCGCGAGCTCACGTTGGCGCCGCCCGCGACCGAAGCGTTCCACTGCGGGGTTCCGGACTGGCCCTTCTTGGTGAATATCTGAATGACGCCGCCCGCGGCTTCGGTCCCGTACAGGGTCGTGGCCGCGGCACCCTTCACGACCTCGACTCGCTCGATGTCCTCGGCGTTGATGTCCTGCAGGGGATTCGACGCCGTGCGTGCCCCCCAGTTGTTGCGAGTCGGCTCGTTGAAGATGCGAACGCCGTCGACGTAGATGAGGGGCGCGGTACTTTGGGTGAGGGTATTGGTCCCGCGGATCTGTACGGTTCCGCCAGCGCCCGGCTGGCCGCTGTTGGCGAGGATGGATACGCTCGGGATGCGTCCCTGGAGCATTTGCTGCGCGTCCAATACGGGGGCTCGCGCAACTTCGTCAGCGTTCACGATCGCGGTGCTCGTCGGAACTTCCTTGGCGCGCGTCACCGCGGCGGTGCCGGTCACCACCACTTCGTCGAGCGAAATCACGGCCGCGGAGAGGGCAACGTCGACCGTGGCCGTCTGGCCCGGCTGGACGGTCACGGTTCGCGACACGGTCGCAAACCCGAGGCGCCGCACCTGGACCTTGTGCTCGCCCGCCGGGACGTTCACGAGGGTGTACTTCCCCCGGTCATTCGTCTGGCTGCCGATGCCTAACGCCTCGATGAACACGGTCGCGGTTCCGATCGGTGACTGGCTCCTCGCGTCCGTGACCGTGCCGTCGATGCGGCCGGTCGTCGCCTGCTGGGCAGGCAGCGTTGGTGGGACGCAGAACGCCAGCACCGTCGTCGCGCTGATCAACCAGCGAGATCGCATGATCATTCCTCCGCGGTGGGCACGCACGAAGACACGACTCGTGCACGATGGGGTGAGCGCCGGCCGACATGGCCGGTCCGAGCAGGGCGCTGCGGCTACGAGGCAGAACTGGCGGTTCCCTGTCGGGCTGGATCGACCGCCGATTCCCAGAGCGCCTCGAGTGCCGTATGTCCGACGCCTACGCCGTGGTCGTTAGGTGACACGACCAGACCAAATTGCCGGACGGGCTCCAACGTAAACGCCTGTGACCGAACGCGCAAACGGTGATGTGTTCGGTTTCTTTTAGGCGATCAGGCGATCGCAATTCGGTTCGTCCCTCGGTGCGTCCGCATTGGGGCAAACCAATTACCACACCGCGCGTTAGGATGGACTTGGCGAATCGAGTGCCGCCCGAGCGGGGTTCACACACAGCTCCTGCCATCCCTGGCCACAGCCAATCGCGTAAAGCCTGGTTAGATCGCGCTCACGTAACTGCGGCTTCGTGCCGCGCAGCACGATGGGCAGGTCTTTCGCCCCCGGCGGGCCTCGTCGCAGTGATGCCGCCGCGACACCAGGCTGCCTCGCATTGTCGCAACCCGGAGCGAAACCGAGTTGGCAGGCGCGCGTGAACTCACCGTCACCTGACTCTCCTCGCCCGCGCCGCAGGATCGCGGTCTCGTTGCAGGCCCACCCCGAGCCGTTCTGACAGTAGATCTTCGTGAGCGTAGCGGTGTAGGTGCACGCGCGTTGGACCCCGGACTCGCACGCCTTCCGCCAGAACGGGAGATACTGACCGGGGTGGCGGTCTCCAACGCCCTGGACCGCGCTCATGCCGACGAATACTGCGGCCCACAGGGCGGTGACTACCACATTCCGCTGTCGCGGCGTGAGCGACCGCCCGAGCCGACTGGGATCCACCGCCGAGAGCCACGGCGATGCCATCCAGGCGTCGATTCGACGAACCATAAGGTTCATCAGCGGCACGGGAAGCAGCTTGTCGTAGAACGTCGGTGCGCCCGTCGCCGTGAGCACCACATAGAGCACGGTCGTAAGCACGGCGTACATGACGCCAAAACAGATCCGCCCCAACTCGCTCCGCGGTGAAGTAGAAGGATCGGTAAAGAGCAGGTGCATCCCGAGAAAGACCGGAAGCGGAATGTGCGAGTCGATGAAGAGGTACGTACCCGTCGCCGCGAAGTAGACCAGGCTGATCGTGTACATCGTGACCACGGCCACGAGCGTCATGCGGGCCACCCCGAACAGGATTTGACCGGGGAGGCTGACCAGGAAGATCAGCAGATAGATGTTCGGCGGGTCCGACTGCGTGTTCGCGATGAACGACCCGTAGGTAACGTCCGAGGTGCCCGTCAACAACAGCGCAAGCGACGCGACGGCCAAGGGGAAGGAAGACGGGTTGAAGATGTGCGCGAGGCGCCCGTCCCTCTTCCAGCGAATGAGCTCCTTTGCCAGGAACCCCACGGCGATCATGGCAAGCTGCCAATGGAACCAGTCGAGGCGGAACCAGAGGAACAGGTTGGTGCTCAGCACGACCGGGAACGGCCCGAATCCGAGCGCATAACGATCGCGGCGGGACCACGAGAGCAGACTGTCGATGGCGTATGCGAAAAGCAGCTGAACGCCTACGAACGGGAGGAAGGTATAGACGAGGGGTACGTACCACCCCCAGTACAACAGCACGCTGCCCTGCGCACACGCCTGCATCCAGTGCTGCTTTCGCGGCGCGAACTCCAGGACGAGCGTGCGATTCGACCGGCGTGCCGACGCGAAGAGCACCGCGCTCCACACGACGAGCGCGATGCCGGCACCGACGAACGTTCGCACCAGGGTCGCGTTGCTCCTCGTGAACACCGCAAACGCGGCGACCGCGATCGCAAAAAGGCACGGGAGCATGACGGCGCGCCCGGGCGAGAGAGCGATTCCCGTCGCTGCTGGGACAATGTCACGAGTTGTGGGCCGATCGTGAGCCGGCTCGAGTGGTTTTCGTGGCGGTGAGATCTTGGTGCTACCAGGCATCATCGTATGGGTTCGGCGTCGGGTCGCCGGACAAACCTGACGCCGGGGCGCGCCGGCGCAAGTGTCCCTGGTCGCCAGCTGCAAGGATGCGGCGCACGAGGCGATTGAATCGGCGCCTAACGAAAGACACTGAGAACTGAACGACTCACGACTGCCGACTCTGAACTCTTACAGGGCAGCCCATTTACGGACTCGCCAAGAGCGATGGAGCCAGGCGAAGCGCGGAGCTCAATCGCTGACCAGACATCGCGAGATGTTTGGCCAGCGAGTGAGTCCCTCGTTTCGCGCTCATCGCCGGACGTGGTCAGGTCGAGGCCGGGAACCCTGAAAGAGTTCTGAGTTAGCAGTTTTGAGTTATTCAGTTATGAGTGGCTGCGTTCCGTCAGCAGAGGACCCTCTACCCGGAGAATCGCGATCCCTCGCCTGTCGGCTCGGGATGACTCTCCGACGCCCGACTCCGATACGCCGCGGGCGTCAGACCGTACGCCTGCTGGAAGCGATGGCAGAAGTACGACAGGCTGTTGAACCCCACCGCGTATGCCACGTCCGTCACCGTCGCCGAGCCCTCCGTCAGGAGCCGCGCACCCGCCTCCACCCGCATTCGCCGAATCAGGTCCGACGGCGATTCGCCGAAGTGCTGCTTGATACGGCGGAACAGATGTGAACGGTCCTGCGACACGGCGTCTGCCAACTCGCCAACGCCGAAGTCAGGATCGGCGAGCCCGCGCTGAATCGCCTCTCGCACTCGCTCCATGTACAGCCCATCCGCGGGAGCAATACCGGCCGGGTCGGTGTGAACCCCGGCGGCAAGGGGCGTCCCAGCCGAGTTCCCGGTCCCTAGTCCCGATGTCCCCGTTACCGAGAAGCGTTCGCGCAACCGGCGCCGCGAGAGAATGAGGTTGCGCACACGCGCGTCGAGCTCGCGCATCTCGAACGGCTTGACGATGTAGTCGTCGGCACCGCGCTCGAGACCCTCCAGTCGCCGCTCATCCTCCGCCTGCGCCGTGAGCAGAACGATCGACAGGAAGTCCGTCTCGGCGCTCGATCGCAGCACGCGGACCAGCTCATGCCCATCGGTCCCGGGCATCATCACATCCGACAGCACGACGTCCGGTAAATGCCGGCGAGCGAGCTCGATGCCCTCCGCGCCATCCGATGCCTCGAGCACCCGGAACCGCTCGGCGAAGTGGTCGCGGATGTAGCCGCGAAGGTCCGCGCTGTCGTCGACTACGAGCAGTGTCGGGACGTCCTGCGTGCGATCATCATCCGCCGCGGTTGACCGCGGTGAGCTGCCCGAGTGCTCGGCTGTCACCGATGTGACGAGCGACGCAGTCCCCGGAACGGCGGCGTCGTCGGGAATGATGACGCCATCGGCTACCTCACCAACCGGAATGACTGCCGTGAACGCTGTCCCGTCGCTCGCGCTTTGAACCGTGATCGTTCCGCCGTGCAGTTCGACCAGCTCCTTCACCAGCGAGAGCCCGATCCCCGTACCCGGCTGCGTGCGGGTCGCGGACTCGTCCACCTGGTAGAACCGCTCGAAGACGTGGACGATCTGATCGGGAGGGATCCCAGGACCCGAATCGCGCACCACAAGCCGAGCCGAGGCTCCATCCCTGTCGAGGGCGACGTGCACCGTTCCACCGCCCGGCGTGAACTTGATCGCGTTCGAGAGAAGGTTGGTCAGGATCTTCTCGATGGCATCGGCGTCGAATGCACCGAGTAGCGAATCGATCGTCGCCACCGTTAGGCCAATCCCTTTCCGCTCGGCGACCGGCGCAAAGGCAGCCACCACGCCTCGCGTGAATGGAACCAGATCGAGCGGGCGAGGGGCGAGGTGCATCGCCCGCGCATCGAGCTTTGCCACATCCAGAATCTGATTCACCAGCCGGAGCAGACGTCGCGAGTTGCGGAGTGCGATGTCGAGCCACCGCTCGACCTGCGGGTCACCGCCGGCGCGCGCGCGTAAATCCTCCAGCGGCCCGATCGTCAGCGTGAGCGGCGTGCGGAGCTCGTGCGACACATTCGCGAAGAAGCGAGTCTTCGCCTGATCCACCGACTGGAGCTGCGCGTTCCGGTCGGCCAACTCGCGCTCCCGGTCGCGCAGCGCGGCCGTCCGATCATCGACCACACGCTCGAGTTGCAGCGCGCGCGTACGGAGGCGGGCTTCGCGCAATCGGACGGCGGCGAAGATCAGCAGACCTAACGCCGCAACCGAGACCCAGCGGAAGACGCCCGTCTCCCAGACCTGCGGCAGGACGCGCACGGCGAGCCTGGTTCCCGGCTCGTACCACCCACCGGCGGCATCGCTCGCCTCGACGACGAAGGTGTATCGTCCCGGCGGCACTTTCGTGTAGAACGCCGTGCGGCGGTTGCCAACGTCCACCCAGCTCGCGTCGTACGGATCGAGCCGGTAGCGGAAGCGGACGTTGTTCGGTTCGAGGAACGTGAGCGCCGTATACTCGATCTGCACATCGCGCTCATCAGGGCGGAGCGCGATCGAATCATGCTCCGGGCGACGCGCTTCTCCGCGCGCGACGATCTGCTCGACGACCAGCGGCGGCGTGAGTCGCTCGCGTCGGACCCTGGCCGGATCGACGACCACAACGCCATCCTGCGTCGGGAACCAGAGCCGTCCGTCGGGTCCTTTCGCACCGGCCGGCTGCACGCCGCCATTCCCTTCGCGGTTTCGGATGCCGTCACGCTCGGCGTACGCGGTGGAGTGGATCCGCGGAACCTTGCCATCGGCGAACGCCACAAGCTCCGCGCGCGGCACCCAGAAGATCCCGCGGTTGGTGTTCATCCACAGGCGGCCGTCGCCGTCCTCGAGGATCTGGTGGATGACCTCATCGAACAGTCCATCCTTCGTGCCGATCCGCACGATGCGACGGTCAGCGTTAGGCGCCGAACCGGGCGCGCCGCCCCAGGCACGCGGGTCGAGGCGCGCCAACCCGCGCCCCTCGGTGCCCACCCAGAGCCACCCGTCCGCATCCTGGTAGAGCGAACGAATCAGGTCGCTGGGCAGCCCTTCCGCGTGTGTGACTCGCGTGAATGTTCCCTCTCGGTATCGCGTCAGGCCGCCGCCGTTGGTTCCCATCCAGAGTGCGCCGTCACGGGTGCTCGCGAAGGCGCGCACCGTCGCCTCCGGCCCTCCCGACGCCGGCGGAAAGTTCGTCCAGCTCTTCCCGTCGTACCGAAACAGCAGGCCGGACGCGCCGGCCCACATGCGCCCGTCCGCATCTCCATAGAGGGCGAACACAACGCGGTCACGCAGCTCGCGCGGCCCCTCGGCGCGACACGTCATGCTCGGCGGAGTGCAGCGGACCAGACCTCCTCCGAACGCGCCCATGGCAATCCACATCGCGCCGGCGGCGTCCTGGTAGAAGGAGTTCACCGCCATTGGTTCCGTTGACGTGGACGAACCCAGCGCCGAGGCACGACCGGTGACGGGGTCCAGACGGCTCACACCCTTCCCCCAGGTGCCGAGCCAGATCAAACCGGATCGGTCCACATAGGTCGCGTAGACGTTAGGGTGCGCGACGCCTTCGGCAACACTGTAGGTCGTGAAAAGGGCCTGCTTGAAGCGATGAAGCCCGGCGGCATCGGTGCCGACCCAGAGGCTGCCTTCGCGGTCGAAAATGGCGCCCGTCACGACGCGTCGCTCGGGGAGCGTGAAGACGTGTTGGCGGTTGCGGAACACGTCCTGACCACTCACGCTCCACACAGCTCCGGCGTCCGCCCAAAGCCGCAAGCCATTAGTGGAAAATCCGGAGGCCACCGGGATGGCCGAGTCGGACTCGATCCGGTATACACCGGATGAGACTTGGGCAAAGAGAGCCCCGGTCGCCGGCACCTGCACGACAATCGAAGCGAGTGAAAGCGGCTGGGATGCTTTCACCTGTACTACCCGATCGCGCAAGACCCAAAGCCCGCGGTTACCGCCGATCCAGAGCGCCCCGGCCTCGTCCTCGACCAGCCGAATGATGAAGTCCATGTCCACCGCGGGATCGGTCTCGACCTTCGTCACCTGATGGTCGCTCGACACGCGGAAGATTCCAGCGCGATCGGTGCCAACCCAGACACTGCCACCTCGCCGCTGCATGATGGTCGTGACGCGTGCGTCGAGCGTTCCGCGTCCCACCCGAACGAGGCGATCGCCTTGGACCGTCCACAGCCCGTCGGGTGTCCCCACCCACACGGCGCCTAACGAATCCACGAACAGGGCGGCAGGGCTCGGGCTCGGCTTCCCCGTCTCGAAGGCAACGTTGGTGAACCGCCCATCATGGAAGCGAACGACGTGACCCTGCTCGGTGACGAGCCAGAGCGACCCGTCGCGCCCCTCCTTCAACTGGATGATTCGATTGCTCGGCAGGTCCTCGGAGTTGGCGGAGTTGAAGACGGTGAATCGAATCCCGTCGAAGCGCACCAGGCCGTCGAACGTCGCCGCCCAGATGTAGCCGGCGCGGTCCTGGAGCAGCGAGTTGATGGAGTTGACGGGGAGGCCGTCCTTCACCGTCCACGACTCGTGCACCCACGACCGACCATCGAGGTCGTTCGTCAGCGACGTCGCGTTCACGCCTTGCGCGTGCACTCCCGAAACAAGGAGCCACGCGAGCAACATCACCGGCGCCGTCACGCGGATGCCGAGCGCGCTTGGCATCCGCGACTTTTTTTTCATTGGGCTCATCCAGCGATGCGCTTTAGCGTGCACGCCACGAAAATTGGTACAACCGCCACGCGCCACCAATCCACTGATAGAGGTACTCCTTCCCCATTGTCCTGATCGCTTCGCCGCGCTCGGCGCCTCCCGATCGGCAACGCACCTCCATCAAGAGGCGTCCTTCCCAAACTCCATCGCGTACGCCGACCACGGGCGCCGTCAGGCGAGCGGGTAGGACGCGACGGCCACTCGCCCGATCGAGGTCCGCCGGGCAGTTCGGGAATCCTAGCGCGGTACTATCGGTGGGCGGCGCGACCAGGGGGACCTCGAGGCCGCGCGCAAAGGCTGAGATGATCGCACCAGCTCTCGCGGAATCCAGCGCGGCGCACGCCGCGACCGAAGCGCTATCCATGAGCGGGTGCGTCGGCTCGCACAGGAACGCCTGCGCGACGGTACCGACCGGGTGACGGCGGCTGGCTCGCCCGGCCTCCAGGGCCAGCTGTTCCAATGACGGCATACCGGTCGAGTCCAGCGCCTGCGCCATGAGAGCGTCGACCGGCGCTACCAACGCGCCGACCAGCTCGACTACCATCAGTATCCGCGACAACGTCAGCACACGACTACGCTACTTCGCTGGTTCGAGCGGAATGAACCGCCCTGCATCGATCTCGCCGTTCTTCACGCGGTACAGCGTCACCCCGGAAATCGACTCGAGCCCGGCCCCTCGCGAGTCGCCGACGACGGCCGAGATCTGGTTGAACCGCGTCCGTACGCCGGTCATCTCGTACTCGATGCGCTCGGTCGCGTGCAGGTGGCCACCGAGCGCAAGCACGTACCGGTGTTTGCGCAGAACGGCGAGCACGTCTCCCGCGTTGGAGACGGTGTGGCGATAGACCGTCTTGCCCCTCACCGTGATCAGCGATGGTGCGGGCGGCCGATCATTGTACCCGTTGAGTCCCTCGAAGGTCGTGACAAATGGAATGTGGTCGAATGTCACGACCGGCATGTCGGCTGGGACCAGCGCCAGGTCGCGCTCGAGCCACGCGATCTGCAGGCTATCGACGTGGCCGTAGTACCGTTGATCGTCGATGTCGACCGTGTTCAGTCCCACGAAGTGAACTCCGCCGCGCGTAAACGAGTAGTAGTCCGGCCCGAAGTAGTGGTGATACATTCCGCGCCCATAGAGCGGGTGCGTGGCCGGCACGTGCGAGGTGTCGCGCTCGATGCCGAAATTCTCGTGGTTCCCCGGGACGGTGAACACCGGCGTGCGAAACGCGTTGCGCTCCCGGGCAAACAGCTCGTAGTACCCGGTGGCCTCTTCTTCTCCAACGCGGAGCGCGTCACGCACCAGGTCGCCCGTGATGAGCAGCAGCCCGGGACGAATCGAATCGACGAGCGCTCGGAGCCGCTGCGTGCGGGCGAGGGACGCGGGCGAGATATGCGTGTCTGACGCGTGGATGAACGTGAGCTCGGTGCTCGACTGCTCTCTCGTTAGGGCGAAGGAGACCGGCTCCGCGGAATTCGCCGGACGCCACCATGGACCAACAGGGCGATAGGCGTTCGGCATCGACACGAAGATCACACCCGTACCTTCGCCCGGCAGTCGAAAGGCGCCGGAGGCGTCGGTTGTGACCACGGTGTCCTGATTCGAGACGGCCACGCCCGCGACGCCTTGTTCGCCGGCGTCTCGCGTTCCGTTGCGATTCGTGTCGTCGAAGACAACGCCCGAGATCCCGGCAGAATGCGAGCGCGCGGCGCCTGGCGCGGTCGTGAGCGCGACGATCGACGCGACGATCAGCCAACGAGGGTGCATCATGGTCGCAGGTACCGGTCGAAGAAGTCCGTCACGGTTTTCCAGGTTGGCCGATAGGGGATCGGATTCGTGACCGTGCAACCGGTTGCGGATGTCGATCGCATCGTTGCCGCTTCGCGCAGCGCGTCATCCGTCAGGAAGCCGATCACCGGTCCATGGCCTGCCTTGGGCAGGCTGATGAACACGGCGTTGGCGCACGCCTTGTTCAGCGCCATGTACAGCCGCTCGCCCTGGTTGTGCGGCACGAGCGGGTCCGAATCGCCGTGCAGGATCATGAGCGGAGGATCGCCGGCGGTGATGTATCGGGTTGGGTCGGCGGCATGCACCTGCTCCGGGCACGTCTGAATCGCGCATCCAACGAGCCGAGATTCCGGCGAACCCTCGTCGTCGTGGCAGAACCCGGCGGCGAGGCCGGGCGCGCCTGACGATGGCGGTCCACACTTCCGCAGCGCCCAGGCATCCATCGTTAGGAAATCCGTCGGTGGGTAGAAGGCGACCGCCGCCTGGATTCGACTCGAGCCGTCCTTCACACCGACCGAGCCTTCCAAGTCAGACGCGTCGCCGGTGAGTGCCGCCATCGCCGTCGTCCATCCGCCGGAGCTATCGCCAATGAGACCGATGTGATCGGGATCGAGGTGGTACTTGGCGGCGTTGGCGCGCAGCCAACGGATCGCGGCTTTGATGTCCTGAAGCTGGCCAGGGAACTTGACCTGCGCGCTCGACCGAATCGACACACCGGCAACGGCGTACCCGAGCGGCAGAAGCTGTGCGGCGATGACCTCTGCCCTGCCCTTTCCCATGTCGCTCATCCACGCGGAGCCGGCGGTCCAGATGACGACGGGCGTCGGCGTGCGCGCGCCGGCCGGAAGGTAGAGATCCAGTTTGTGCCCTTTGCTCGTCGCGGGATCGGGTGGCGCGTAGTCGATGTCGGCGAACGTCGGTGATGGTCCGTTAGGCTGGGCCGTCGGACCGACGCTGCCCGGAGTGCCAGTCTTCTGCGCGCTTGCCGACGCCTGCACGACTGTCGTCAGCGCGAGAAGTGCGGCTGGCCACCCGAGTGCGCGAGACATTCTGATATTCCTGAGTTGAAGGCTTTCGCCACGTCGGCTACGTGACGGCGCGTCATCGGCTCCCCAGCGGGTTCTTGCTCCGCTCGTAGAACTCGTTCTGAAGCCGCAGACTCTCCTGATCCGCCTTGACGGCGCGGATGGTTTGCACGATGGCATCGATCCACGTCTTCGTCTCGAACTCACCGAGCTCGCGTGAGGCGACGGCGCCTTCACCGGCGTAGTGATTCGGGAATCTCGCATACCACCAGATGCCGGTGTACAGACCGTCCGGCAGTTTCACGCGCGCCTGGTCGGCACCCGATTCCTGCGCCGCCCGGTCGAGATGCACGAGGTCGGGCCGCGCCACCATGCTCATGGATGTCTCGCTCTCGCCGGCGTGCATGTCCGTTGCCGGATTCGACTTGTGCTTCGGCTCACCCGGCCCGCTGCGCGCCAGCCCCTGCACGTACACGACGTAATCGTGCGGCGCCTCGAGCTGCGTCTGCGCGAAATAGGGCAGCAGGCTGTTGTTGCCCCCATGGCCATTCACGATGACGATCTTCTTGCAACCATTGCGCGCCATCTCGTCCGTCGTCTCCTGCAGCAGCTGGAGCTGGAGTCCGCGGCTGTACGCGACGGTTCCGGGTTCGTGCTTCGCCTCGAATATCTGGCCGAAGTAATACTCGGGAAACACCACCGCGTATTCCTGCTCGGCCCCGTGGAGCGCGGCGTACCGGACGTTGAGCAGGTCGTTGCCGAGTGGGAGGTGCGGACCGTGCTTCTCCATGATGCCAAACGGGAGCAAGCACGTCCCCTGCGCGCGCGTGATGGCGTCACGGAAGTCGGCTGCAGTCAGCTCCTCCCAGTGGACCGAGAGCCGGCCTTGTGCTGCGGGTGGCTGCGCCGCCGCAGTCGACGCCAGGAATACTGCCATGGAAAGCAGTGACGGTGTGCGCACGTGTCCTCCGCTGCTATGGGTGTGGCTGATGGTAGCAAACGGTCGGGCGGCTGCTAGGGGTCACGGCGTTCCGGCCGGGCTTAACGCCGAAACGAACAGATAGTAGAACGCGGTGGCGTCGAGTGCTCCGTCCGCACTCCGTGCGTAACCGGGTATCACGCCGGCTCTCGTGTACCCGAGCTTCCGGTACAGCAACTCCGACGGATCGCCTTCCCGAGTGTCGAGCACCAAAAGTGTGCGCCCGTGCTGGCGGGCGAGCTCCTGGAGCTGACGCATCAACCGCTCGCCGATTCCCTGCCGTCTGGCCGACCGAAGAACGAGCAGCCGCTGGACCTCGGCGCGATGCGACGCGTTTGGCTTCCGCGCCAACTCGAGTTGTACGGAGCCGACGAGCTTGGGTCCATCCATGGCGCCGAGCAGAAGTCGGTGCCCTGCATCGAGGTCGGCGAAAATGGAGCGCCAGTAGTCGGACGCAGCGTCACGCGACAGAGGAGGCAGGAAGCCAACGGACGCGCCGGAATCGACGGCATCCCGAAGCAGTTCGATCAGATCCTCCAGTTTCTCGTGCGCCGTCCGGGATGTCAGGAGCTCGATCTGCATGTTAGGCGTTAGGCTTGCATGTCTGGATGGCGGTCGTGGCTCCCGAGTCGCCGCGCCGCATTCGCGGCCGCCATTTGGCAGGCGATGGGGGCGCGCCGGTCAGCACGGGGGTCTCCGGCTTGCGAATGAGTGTCGAAACCAATAGTAGCTAGCAACCTTCACCGTGACCGACTGCCATGCCGCGCTACGCCGCCCTCCTTCGAGGTGTGAGTCCGATGAACCTCAAGATGCCCGAATTGAAAGCGGCATTCGAGGCGGCCGGGTTCGAGGACGTGAAGACGATCCTCTCGAGCGGCAACGCGGTGTTTACTGCGCCAGCGTCGTCGCAGCCCGCGCTCGAGAAGAAGTGCGAGGCCGCGTTGATGAAGCGCGTCGGCAAGACATTTCCGACCATCGTGCGGCGAGTCGAGGCGCTGCGTGAGCTGCTCGAGTCGGATCCTTACCGAGGCTTCCGACTCGCGCCGGGCTCGAAGCGTGTCGTCACGTTTCTCCGCAATCCCCCGAAAACGAAGCTCACGCTCCCGATCGAGCTCCACGGCGCGCGCATCCTCGCCGTCGTCGGCACCGAGGTGCTGAGCGCCTATGTCCGGACCCCCAAGGGCCCGGTCTTCATGACGCTCATCGAGAAGGCATTCGGAAAGGAGGTGACGACGCGAACGTGGGAGACAGTGCAGAAGATCGCCCGTTAGGCACGCGCCAGTCCGTCGATATCCCCATAGTGACCGCAGGCGATCTACGGTAGAGGTCCGACTGCTCCGCGGATGTGCTGGTCCACGAAGGTGTAGACGCTGTCGCCGATTTGCGTGCCGAGGGCGGCGCCCGCGGTGACCGCGGCGCGGAAGTGCACGCCGGCCCACATTCGACTCTGCGCGCAGTCCTGTGCCCACGCGGTCCGGGTACGCCGTGAGATTCGAGGCCACAAGTGTGTACTACCGCGTCCTTGCGGTCGGGTGACCGTGCCAGTGGCGGTCGACCGCCGGGGCCACGACCGAGGCCAGCACGCGGACGTGGTTGCTCCCGTGAAGTTGTCATCGCCTAACGCTTGCAGCTTAACTGCGAGCGGATTCAATCGTGGCGAGCGCAGTGAGCGTCCATAGCCCGCTCGGCAGCTCCCGATGCCTAACGGCCGCGCATCGCGGCCTCGATCTCCTGGGCCGTGTACGGAAGGCCGGCGCTCAATATCTCCGTGCCGGTCGCGGTAATGTGGATCATGTCCTCCAGATAGTAGGCATCGGCACCGACCGAGAAGATCGGCTCGAACGCGATCACCGCGCCTTCGGCGAGCGTCGGGAGCCCCGTCTCGCCGCTCTCGACGCCAACGCTGTGGATGCTCCATCCGGACATCCCGTCCGTCGCCAACAGGCTTCTCGCCGCCTCCTTTCCCTCGGGCGTCCGAAGCGAGGCGGCCTGTCGCTCGATCTCCGAGCGGCTCGCAGCCATGACCTCGGCGATGGTCACACCCGGTTTCATGGTCTTTATGCCGACGCGATAGGCGTCGATGAGGAGATTCCAGATCTCCCGCTGGCCGTCGGTGAACCGACCCGACACCGGAACGGTTCGACCAACATCGCCACCGTAGCCATGATTCGCGCACCCCAGATCGATTCGCACGGTCTCGCCACTCTTCATCGTGCGGTCGAGCTGGTCGTACGAGTAGACGGATCGCACGAGCATTGGGATGTGCGCGTTGGGACCGGACATCGTCCACGGCCAGAACGAAGGCCCGACGGCTCCGGCATCGATGCACGCCTGTGCCGCGCGCATCTCGACTCGTCGCTGTCGAACGCCGGGGGTCACCGCGCGCATCGCGGCGCGCACGGCCACCGCCGTCGATCGTGCGTTGTCGCGAAGCACGTCGACCTCGGCGCGTGATTTGATGAAGCGGAGCTCGCGCAGCGTCGCGACCGCGCTCGCTATCTCGGCGTCGGGAAACGCCGCAGCGAGGCTCTGCGCCCAGAGCACTGGATCTCCCGCGACAGGCCGCATGCCTGGCGGAACACCCGTCGAGCCCGGGCGCCGCGCTTCGTCGACGTAGAGCTTCTTCACACCATCGCGCATCCGACTCCGAACGTAGGGGATAAGCGAATCCCACGAGACGATCTGCGTGAGGCCGAGCGTGGCGGTGCTCGACGCTTCGGGCACGACGCCGTCGACGGGGAAGCCGAACGCCCGCGGTTTCGGCGGCACGAAGAGCCGCACTTCGCGGCGAGGTCCGTCGATCGCGAGAATGGCGTTAGGCACGCCGTTCAGTCCCGTAAAGTACGAGAACGACGCATTCTGGATGAAGCTTGGCTCGCTCTCCGGCTTGTCGCGGGGTTCGGCGTGAAGGAGGGTGATGCCGTCGGGAAGCCGTTCCATCAGTGCCCGACGGCGCTCGACGTACTCACTGCTCGGGATCTGCTGCGCGGCTACCTGAATGGGGGCTGCGAGGAGCACAGCGATCAGCGTGCGAGGGCCGAGGATGCTCACGAGTGCTCCGCGCGAAAGGGAGTGAGTCGGGAGGTGAATCTGCGAGATACTTCGCGGGCTGCCCGACACGCAAGTGTCGGCCCCATCCCGCGACAAGTTCGTGCAACGTTAGGCGCGGCGCGAGAGTCGCGGCGTGTTGGGGTTCCGACGCCGGGGCCGCGTCACACTCGCTGGAGGGCGGTCTTGACCTGCGCCTGTTCGGCGGCTACTCTGTATCACAAAGCACTTGTCGTTCCACGGTCGGATCGCGGCACGCGCGCCCGACTGAGCGCTGGGAGGTAGTCATGAAGACGTGGGGGCGACGCATCCGCGCCGCGATCGGGATGGGCCTCACCTGGGCAGCGGCGTGGTTTGGCGCGGGCACGCTGCTCGCGCGAGTCCCCGGTTTCGACTCCGACCTTCCATTCGCGCTTCTGTTTGCTCCGCTCGGCTTTCTTACCGGCATCATGTTCTCCGGGA
>Ga0207701_10002135_pt1 | contig 20499 bp, 15 predicted proteins | sample KBSSwiSSwithPhiX_FD_184294 | JGI IMG/M metagenome (GOLD analysis project Ga0207701, IMG submission 184294) | Switchgrass rhizosphere bulk soil microbial communities from Kellogg Biological Station, Michigan, USA, with PhiX - S5 (SPAdes) (version 2) | ecosystem: Environmental > Terrestrial >... | reverse complement strand
CCCGCTCCTGCGCCGGATCCTTCTTCAGCGTCTGGACGTTGACCGACAAACCGGTCTCGAAGGTCCCATTCTTGCCGATGTCTTCCTTCGTAATGAAGAAGGCACGTGTGCCATCTTTCGTCTCCTCCTTGAAGTGCCAGCCCTCCGGCACGAGGAAGGACGCCTTGACCGATTCGATCCGTTTCCAGGCGAAGCCCGTCGGCGCCGGAGGCGGATCTTCGGCGAGGGCGGAGCAGGCGAGGAGAAGCGCCACGACCCCGGAAAGAGTCGATCTCCAGAACCCCATGCGACCTCCTCTTCCTACGACGCGAGGATCTGGTCGATGCGGCTGCGGACCTCGGGGTTGGACCAGTCGACCGCGCCCTGCACCCGGAAGAGCACGCGGCCCTTGCGGTTCACGATGTAGGTCTCGGGGTACTGGGACGAGCCGAAGCGCTTCGCCGTCGCTTCCTTGGGGTCGTGATACAGCGGCAGCGAGCTCGGGTTCTTGGCGATGAAGTCGTCGATCGTCTTCCAGTCCTTGTCCACGGAGATCGCATAGAGCGCGACGTCGCCGCGGTTCTTGTACTTCTCCCAGAACTTCGAAAGCTCCGGTGTTTCCTCGACGCAGGGCGGGCACCAGGTCGCCCAGAAATGCACGATGAGGATCTTGTCCTTCGCCTCGGTGAGGTCGATCTTCCGGCCCTCACGGTCGTAGATCGGCAGCTCGGGAGCCGCGGAGAGGAACTGGAGCGATCCCGCGGGCGAGTCCGGCGGCTTGAGAGACTTGACCCAGACGGTCCCGGCCGCCGCCGCCGCCACCGCGAAGACCAGCGTGAGCAGCGAGCGCGTCTTCATGCCGACAGCCCCAGGGCCGGTGCGACATTCGCGGCGAGCCCCGCGGCGCGCCGCCGGCGGCCGACCGCGCAGGCTTCCTGGACCGGGCACTCGGCGCACCGGCAGAGCCGGGTGGCCGGGACGCAGATGTCGAGGATGCCGATCCGGCAAAGGGCGTAGTCGAAGCGCACCGGATCGGACGGGTCGAAGCGTGCGAGCGCGTCCGTGATCTGGCGGGCGGCCTTCCAGTCGGCGGTGCGCCGTCGCGTCAGTCCGAGTCTTCGCGCGATCCGATGGACGTGCGTGTCCGTCGGGACCACGAGGCGGGAAGCCGGGATGCCGCTCCACAGCCCGAAGTCGAGATCGTCGCTCCGGACCATCCAGCGCAGGTAGAGGTTCCAGCGCTTGCACGCCGAGCCGGACGCCGGGCTGGGAAAGAAGAAGCGCGCGGGGGATCGCTCCGGCAGCCGCCGGACGCCGAGGACCGGACGGTAGTCGAAGTCCTCGATGCGCGCGACGGCGCGCGAGAGCAGGGGCCCGGTGTCCCGATCCTCGGGGTGCTGCGCGCTTTCGAAGAAGCTCCGCAGGCGGCCTCCGCCGGCCTCGCGGGCGCGGGCGATCGCGAAGAGGAGCGCGGCTGCGTCGCGCGGGCCGTGGAAGCGGTGGCGGAACCCGGCCAGGGTGTCGGAGGCGAGCTCCCGAAAGCTCCGGACGCCGTCCAGGGCCCGGGCGGGCCGGGGACCGAGCGCGGCCAGCAGCCGGCCCACGTTGGCCTGGATGACGGGCACCTGGCCGTAGGCGAAGGCCGACGCGATCCAGCCCACGACCTCTCGATCCTCGGGATCGGAATATCGGCCGACGAAGACGATCGGGTCCGTGGCCACGGTCTCCGGCCCGTAGCGCCGATACAACGCGTCGAGTCGCTCGCCGAGGAGAGCGTGCATTCGCCCTAGCAATACCACAGAGTCGCTACAATGGTCGCGGATGCCGAAGGCCGTCCGCGAGAGAGTCTTGATCGTCGGCGTGGCGCCGAAGGGACTCCCGCGAGGCGTGGCCGAAGATCACCTCGACGAGCTCGAGCGGCTGGTCGACACGGCGGGCGGCGAGGTCGTGTCCCGGTTCGTCAAGGAGCGCGCCGCTCCCGACCCGGCGACCTACATCGGCAAGGGGGCCGTCGAACAGATCGGCGCGGCCGCCCGCAGCGAGCGCGCGTCGCTCGTGGTCTTCGACGACGAGCTCGCGCCGGGACAGGTGCGCAACCTCGAAAAGGCCTGGGGCGACGGCATCCGGGTGCTGGACCGGCCCGGCTTGATCCTCGACGTCTTCGCGCTGCACGCGCGCTCCCGGGAAGCGCGCACGCAGGTCGAGCTCGCGCAGCTCCAGTACCTCCTGCCGCGGCTGGCCGGCCAGTACGGCCATCTCTCGCGCCTGGGCGGCGGCATCGGCGGACGGGGGGCCGGCGAGCAGAAGCTCGAGCTCGACCGGCGGCGCATCCGCGACCGGGTCGCCCGCCTGCGGCGTGATCTCCAGAAGATCGAAGTCGCCCGGCTCGTGCGGCGCCGTGGCCGGAAGCGTCACCGGCAGGTCGCCATCGCGGGTTACACCAACGCCGGCAAGACGACGCTCTTCAACCGGCTCGCGAGCGACTCGGCCTATGCCGCCGACCGCCTCTTCGCGACGCTCGACGCCCGCGCCGGGCGGGCGGCGTCGTCCAAGCTCTCCGAAGTCATCTTCGTCGATACCGTCGGTTTCGTCCGGAAGCTGCCGACCTCTCTCGTGGCCTCGTTTCGCTCGACTCTCTCCGAAATCCGGGACGCGGACCTCGTCCTCCACGTCGTGGACGCGTCCTCGCCGCGGGCCGACGAGGAGTCACGCGTCGCGGCCGAGACCTTCGAGGAGCTCGGCGTCTCGGCCGACAAGGTGCTCCTCGTCGCCAACAAAGTCGATGCCGGCGGTCTCGGGGGCGCGTCGGGAGCCGTCCGCGTCTCGGCTCTGACGGGAGAGGGGATCCCGCGCCTCGAGGCCGAGATCCGCCGCCGCCTCTCGCCGGACGCAGAAGAGTTCCGCGTCCGGATTCCCTACACCAGCCCCGCCGCCATCGCCGCCGCCCGCGCGGCTTTCCGCGTGCTCAACGAGCACGACGAAGGCGACTCCCTCTCCATGCATCTCTCCGGCGAACGCCGAAACTTCAAGCCCCTCGCCCGTTTCGTCGACGGCGCCCGCTAAATTCGCCACGCGGCGACATCCGTCCGCGGCGCGAGGAATCTCCGCGAGCGCAGCGGAGGACGCCTCGCGCCGCGGGAGCGAGAGCGAAGCGGAGGGTCAGCCTTGCGGTCGAGCGCGCATCCGCGCGAGCCGCAAGGCGGTGCGCCGAAGGCGCAGACCCGCAGCGCAGCTCGCGCGACGAAATAAATAAGGGGGGAACCGGCCGATTCCCCCCTCTCCGTCATGCCGGAACTCCCATGCCGGCACTCTTCTTGAGATCTGCCCAGTACAAGACGCATACCAGCGACCGGCCTCGGGCGGCCGCCTGATTCTTCAAAGACTTGCGAAAAGTATTCGCGGACCACGCGTCAATCGACGTACGCGCGCAGCGCCTCCAAGCGACAAAATTTGTCGAAGAGGGCAGGGAGGTTAGAATCCGCGCGGCATCCGGAGGGAGAAGGCATGAGGCGTCCGCAAAGGGTCGGTTTCGCTTTCGGGCTCGCCGTGGCGGCGTTCGCTTCGCTTTTCCTGGGCGGCTGCGGCGGCAAGCCGCACGGATCGGAATCTCACGGCGGCGCGGAGGCTGCGGCGCCGGCGCCGCCCACTCCGGACACGACACCCATCGAGGTCCTGCGGACGCCGGCAGGTCTCGTCCTCAAGATCGACTCCGGCACGACTCCCGCGCCGGCGGGGACGCCGAGCCCATCGCCATCGCCGTCTCCTTCGCCTTCAGCGAAGTAGCGCTTGGCGGATCGCGACGGCCGGCGCATCATCGGTTCGTGGAGCTGCCTCGAGTCGACGGACACGTTCCCGATCCCTCACCCGAGACGCGCGCCCCGGCGCGGGCCGAGCCCTCGCGGGTCTGCCCGAACTGCGGAGCGGCCCTCTTCGAGCAGAAGTGCAAGCTGCTCTGCCCGAACCGCGAGTGCGGCTACTACCTGAGCTGCTCCGACTTCTACTGAGAGCCGGACGTCAGGAGCGCCGGACCTCGGTCGTCAGGAGCTCGGCCACCCGTTCGCTGAGCCCTTCCGGAGTGAAGGGCTTCTGCAGGAAGCTCGCGTCGTCTTCGACGCGTGAGTCCTCCGCGTAGCCCGACACGTACAGCACCTTGAGACCCGGATGCCGATCGCGCAGGCGGCGCGCGAGCTCGCGTCCCGATGCTCCCGGCATGACGACGTCCGTCACGAGCAGATCGGGAGGCCCCGGCTGACGCTCGGCGAGGACGAGCGCCTCGGCGGCGTTCGACGCCGCGAGAACCCGATATCCGCGGGCCTCGAGCACCCGGCCGTTCAGAGCCCGCAGGCCGTCCTCGTCCTCGGCGAGGAGCACGGTCGCATGACGCGGCGCCTCGACGCGGCCGACCGGGGCTTTCGCCGCGTCGTCGTCCGCTCTTTCCCCGACCGCCGGAAGGAGAATTTCGAACGTCGAGCCCGAGCGCGGCACGCTCGTCACCCGGATGTCTCCGCCGCTCTGTTTGACGATGCCGTAGGCCGTGGAAAGACCCAGGCCCGTGCCCTTGCCTTTTTCCTTCGTCGTGAAGAAAGGCTCGAAGATGCGTTCCTGAGTCGCGGCATCCATGCCCGACCCGGTGTCGGATACGACGAGCACCACGCAGTCGCCCCGCGTCGAGCCGCCGGAGCGCGCGCGAGCTTCCTGGACGCGCCGGACCGTCGTCTCGATGGAAAGCCGTCCGCCGCCCGGCATCGCGTCGCGGGCGTTGACCACGAGGTTGACGATCACCTGCTCGATCTGGACGGGATCGGCACGTACCGTCGGGAGGTCGGGAGCGAGCCTCGTGGACAGCTCGATGTCCTCGCCGATCAGGCGGCGAAGCATGCGGCTCGACTCGACGACGAGGGCGTTGAGGTCGATGACACGGGGCTCGATGACCTGCTTGCGGCTGAACGCCAGCAGCTGCCGTGTCAGCGCGGCGGCGCGCTCGCTCGCCTTCCGGATCTCGCCCACGTCGTCCTGGAGCTCCGCGTCCTCGGGATGTCCCCGCAGCAGGAGATCGCTGTAGCCCAGGATCGTCGTCAGGAGATTGTTGAAGTCGTGGGCGATGCCGCCGGCCAGACGGCCCACGGCCTCGAGCTTCTGCGCCTGGCGGAGCTCCTCCTCGAGCTGTTTGCGCTGCGTGACGTCGCGGAAGCTCCAGACCCTCCCGACGGCCCGGCCCTCCACCCACTGCGGGCGCGAGTAGCGCTCGAACAGCCGGCCGTCCTTGAAGTCCAGCAGGTCGAAGCTCTCGGCCTCCGGGGTCGAGTAGAGCTCGCGGACCTTCGAGAGGAACTGCTCGGGATCCCGGAGCTGGTCGAGCACGAAGGCGATCGCCCGCTCGTCGTCGCGCGAAGTCACGACCTCGGCAGGGATGCGCCACATGACCGCGAACTGGCGGTTCGAGGTCACGATGCGGCCGTCGCGATCGACGACGAGGATCCCGTCGGCGGTCGACTCGAGGGTCGCCCGCAGCAGCGAAACGATCGGCTGCAGCCCGCGGGCATCGTCGGAAATGGCGCCGAACATCGCCGCCTCAGCCGATCCCCGCGGTGGCCCGCGCGTCGAGAACGTCTCGGACCTTCCGCGCCAGCGTGTCGGCGGTGAAGGGCTTCTGCAGAAACGCCGAGCCGGGCTCGAGCAGCCCGGCCGAGCCGGGGGAGTCGTCCGGATAGCCGGAAACGAAGAGCACGTGGAGGTCGGGCCGCTCGCGGGTCAGCCGCCGCGCGAGGTCCGGTCCCGAAGCGCCGGGCATGACGACGTCGGTGAGCAGCATGTCCAGCGGGCCCGGGTGGGCGGCCAGGACGTCGACGGCCTCCTCGGCGCTCGCGGCCGGGAGCACGGCGTAGCCGCGCTGCTCGAGACAGCGCCGGGTCAGCTCGCGGACCGGGCCCTCGTCCTCGACCAGGAGAATCGTTTCGGAGCCGCGCGCCGGGCCGAGCGGCGCGGCCTCGACGGTCAAAGGCGACAGCGCGTCCTCGACCCGCGGCAGGTAGATCATGAACGTCGCGCCTTCGCCGGGCTCGCTCGCGACGTAGACCTGTCCTCCGCTCTGGCGCACGATGCCGTAGACCGTCGCGAGGCCGAGCCCGGTCCCGTGCGGCTTGTCCTTCGTCGTGAAGAACGGTTCGAAGATGCGCTTCTGCGTGTCCGGATCGATTCCGACGCCGGTGTCCGCGACCGAAAGCACCACGTACGAGCCCGGAGGGGCGCCGAAGTGGCGGCGCGAGGACACGATGTCGATTTCGGAGTTCTGCGTGCGGATCGTCAGCGTGCCGCCGTCGGGCATGGCGTCACGGGCGTTGACGACCAGGTTGACGAGGACCTGCTCGATCTGGCCGGGATCGGCCCGGACGCTCCCCAGGGAAGGATCGAGCTGGGTGACGAGCCGGATCCGCTCGCCGATCAGGCGAGCGAGCATCCGTGTGGACTCGACGATTCGGACGTTGACGTCCAGGACCTTCGGCTCGAAGAGCTGCTTGCGCGAGAAGGCCAGGAGCTGGCGCGTCAGATTCGCCGCGCGCTCGCCGGCTTTCTGGATCTCCTCGATCTCCTCCCGGATGGGCTCGTGCGGCGACAGGCTGTTGAGCGCCATGTTGCTGTAGCCGAGCACGGTCGTCAGGAGGTTGTTGAAGTCGTGGGCGATACCGCCCGCCAGCTGACCGATGGCTTCCATCTTCTGCGACTGGCGGAGCTGCTCCTCGAGCATCCGGCGGTCCGTGATGTCGGTGACGGTGCCCTCGATGATGACGTCGCCCGCGCGCTCGTCGGCGAGCAGCGCTGCGTTCTCGAGCGTCCAGACGGGGTTGCCGTCCTTGCGCTGGCCCCTCAGCTCCAGGTTCGCGAGCGTGCGGAACTGGAAGAGGGATTCCCGGAACTCCCGGCGCATGCCCTCGTCCGGGTGGAGCTGGGCAATGTTGCGCCCGACGAGCTCCTCGCGCGAGGCGTAGCCGTAGATGTGGGCCATGGCGTCGTTGCACTCGACGATGCGCCCGTCGAGGGCGACGCGATAGACGCCGGCCATGTTGCGCTCGAAGAGCAGGCGATACCGCTCCTCCGACTCCCGCACGGCCTCCTGCGCGCCCTTGCGCTCGATCGCGACCGCGATCTGCTGGGACACGAAGGTCAGGACCTCCCGGTCGGTCGACCCGTAGCGGAAGCGCGGGTCGTAGCTCTGGACGACCAGGACGCCGAACGTCCGGCCCCGGCTCTTCAGCGGGACGCCGAGCCAGTCGACGGAGGGGGAGCCCACGGACTCGACCTTGCCGGTCGCGATCATCGCGGGGAAGTCCTCGTCCGGCATGAGGAGGGGCTCGCCCGTCTGCAGGACGTATTCCGTCAGGCCCTTGCGGAGGGGACGCGTCACCGGCGGCGGATCCACCTCGTCCACGCAGTAGGGGAAGGAGAGCGTGTCGGCGTTCGGATCGTGCAGCGCAACGTAGAAGTTGCGGGCGTACATGAGCTCGCCGACGATCCCGTGGATGGCGGCATAGAACTCGTCGAGGTCTTCGGCCGCGTTCGTGGTTGCGGCGATCTCGTAGAGCGCGGCGCGCACCTTTTCGGAATGCTTGCGCTCCGAGATGTCGGCGACGCTGCCGCGTACGAGACGGCGCGTGGCCGAAGGCAGGCGCACCAGCCGCACCTCACAGGGAACGACTCGGCCGGCGGCGTCGACGTGCGTCCACTCGAAGACGGGGGTGCCGCCCTCGAGGGCCTCGCGGATGTTGGCGGCGGCGGATTCCGCGGACGGCCGGCCGTCGGGCTGGGTCGGCGGTGAGAGATCGGCCGGGCCGACGCGGAAGAGCTCCTCGCGAGAGAGACCGTAGAGCCGGATCGCGTTCTCGTTGGCTTCCACGAATCGGCCGGTGTCCACGTCGAAGACGACGATGGCCTCGGGCGCGTGCTCGACCTGCGTGCGATAGCGGGCCTCGCTCTCGGCGAGCGCTTCCCCGGCGCGGCGCCGATCGGTGATGTCGATCGACGATCCGATGTATCCCGCGAAAACCCCGGACGGCGTGAAGCGCGGATGCGCGGTGTCGAAAATCCAGCGGTACTCGCCGTCGTGGCGGCGAAGCCGGTACTCCATGTGGAAGGGCTCGAGGTTCTTGCGGGCCGCGGCCTCGCCGGCGCGGATGGCCTCGCGGTCCTCGGGATGCACGCCTTCGAACCAGCCCAGGCCGACCTCGGCTTCGAGCGGCCGGCCGGTGTAGTCCAGCCACGGCTTGCTGAAGTAGGTGCACTGGCCGTTCACGTCGTCGAGCCAGATCATGACCGGCGCGGCATCCGCCATGAACCGGAAGCGCTCCTCGCTCTCGCGGACGGCCTCCTCGGCGCGCCGCCTCTCCGAGATGTCGATGACCGATCCGATGAATCCCTCGAACTCACCGGCCGCGGTGGAGCGGGGCATCGCCGTCTCGAGCACCCACCGGTATTCCCCGTCGCGCCGGCGCAGCCGATATTCCGTCTGGAAGGGTCCTCGCGCGGCCTGGGCCGCCGTGTAGACCTCGACGAACCGGGGGAGGTCCTCAGGGTGGATGTTGTCCCGCGACCCGAGGCCGATTTCCTGCGCGAGCGTGCGCCCCGTGAAGTCCAGCCACGGTTTGTTGAAGTAGGTCGTCATCCCCTCCGCGTCGTCCGTCCAGATCATCACGGGCGCGGCGTCGGCCATGAGCCGGAAGCGCTCTTCGCTCTCGCGGAGTGCCTGCTCGGCGCGCCGCCGCTCGGTGACGTCGTGGACGATGCCGATCACGCCCACGATCTGGCCGGCCGAGTCGCGGTGCGGGCCGTAGGTCGCGATCGCCCAGCCCGCGTTGCCGGTCTCCGGAATCAAATAGGGGACGTCGTCGGAGGAGGCCGTGTCGCCGCCCAGAGCCCTCGCGAGCAGCGAGTCGATGCCGCTCTCGCGGAGGAACGGGAAGGCCTCGAGCGGACGCCGGCCGAGCACGCGCTCCGCCGGCAGGCCGGTCATCTTCTCCATGTAGCGGTTGAAGACGATGTATCGCAGGTCGCGGTCGTAGACGACGATGCCCTCGCCGGCGCCGTGGATGATCTCCTGCCGGAACTGGTTGGATTCCTGCAGCTCCTGGCGCGCGCGCTTCCTCTCGGTGATGTCCTCGACGACGCCCTCGTAATGCAGAAGCCGTCCCGAGGGGTCGCGGACGGGGCGGGCCCCCTTGCGGACCGTGATGATCTGCCCGCCGTAGCGCTTCCACTGCAGCTCCATGTCGTGGACTTCGCCCGCGCGCTCGAGCCGGTCCAGGAATTGCCGGCGGGCCTTGGGGTCCACGTAGACGTCGCGCATGTTCATGGCCATGAGGCTCTCGCGCGACGGAAAGCCCAGAAGCTGCAGGAGCGCCGGATTGGCGTCGAGCACCTGTCCCGAGAGCGTGGCGCGGTAGAGGCCGACGGGGACGCCTTCGAAGAGGGTCCGGTAGCGCGACTCGGCCTCGCGCGCGATCCGCCTCCGCGTCGACTCGTCGAGAGCCGAGCGGATCGCCGGGACCAGGCGGGGGAAGTGATGCGGATGCTTGAGGACGTAATCGTCGAAGCCCGCTTTCATCGCCGCGACCGCGAGCTCTTCGCTTCCCGTGCCCGTGCAGAGGAGCACCGGCACGTCGAGGCTCTTCTCGCGGATCCGACCGAGCAGGTGGAACGCGTCGATCCAACTCGGACGGTGATCCGTGACGACGACGTCGAAAGGCGCCGCGTCGAGCAGAGACAGGATGCTCGAAGGATCTTCGATCTCGACGAGCCGGCAGCCGGGGAATCCGGCCCTGAGCGACTCGACGATCAGCGCGCGATCGCGCGGATTCTCATCGACGACGAGAAGCCGCAGCGCTTCGCCGGAAGATCCGGTGCGCGGTGTTGCGGCGCCGCCGGCCGTGGAGTCGGAAAACATGGGTTAAGTGTGTCTGGCTCAAGATTATGCCCCAGTTCGTCGCGAACGCGCGCTCGAAGTTCGTTACATTGGCGTCGATGTTCGCGGGCCTGATGATTTGTGCGCGGCTCCTCGCCGCGACGCCGTCGCCGCCCACGATGTCGGAGCACGTGACGTGCGCGCGCTCGACGCGCCCGGTGACCTGCGACGTTGTGCGCCCCGTCACATCCCGGAGCGCGCCGCTCATCGTGCTCGTGCACGGACGTTCCGGGATGTCGTTCTACGCGGAGAGGTTGAGCGGCCTCGCGCGCCGGCTGGCGGAGTCGGGGTTCGTCGTCCTGATCCCGCACTATTTCGACGCGACCGGCGATCCGGACAAGCCGGAGATGACGGACGAGCGGTTTCGAGTCTGGCTCGAGACGCTGGGTCAGGTGATCGACTTCGGAAGTCGCATCGAGGGAGTCGATCCGAAGCGGGTCGGGCTGTCCGGCTTTTCTCTCGGCGCCTACCTTTCGGTGACGCGGGCTGCGGAGGACACCCGGGTCGGGGCGGTGGTCTCGAGCTCCGGAGGCCTCCCGGAGCGCTTTCCGGAAAAAGTCGCGCGCATGCCCCCGGTGCTCATCATCCATGCGGACCAGGATCCGATCGCGTCGCCGGAAGACATGCGGCGACTGGAGAAGCGCCTTCGCGAGAACCGCATCTCGGTGGAGGTCCTCATCTACCCGAGCCAGGACCACATTCTCGAAGGCGACGCCTGGAACGACGCCGCCGGGAAGATGGTCGAGTTCCTGGAGAAGACCCTGGGGATGGCGTCATCGGCCCGAGCCGAGATGGAGACATCGAAGCCCGCGCCCGAGCTGAAGAAGCTCGATTACTTTGTCGGCACATGGACCGCGGAAGGCGAGATCAAGCCGGGGCCGTTGGGCCCGGGCGGAAAATTCACGGCGACAAACCACGTTCAGTGGATGGACGGTGGATTCTTCCTGGTCACCCACTCCGAGTTCCATGGCGCCATGGGCCAGGGAACGGAAACCTCGTACATGGGCTACGACAGCAACGACAGGATGTATACCTACGACTCCTTCAACTCCCTGGGCGAAGCCTCCCACGCCAGGGGCAATCTGGACGACGCCGCCTGGACCTGGCAGAGCGAGACCACGATCGGCCCACAGACCATGAAAGGACGACTCACCATCAAGATGCAGTCGGCCACGGCCTACGACTTCAGGTTCGAAGTGTCGACCGATGGCACCACCTGGAGCACCGTGATGGAAGGCAAAGACACGAAGAAATAGACAGCCTGTTCTAGAGTTCCAGAAACTCCCGCATTCGCTGCAGTGCCTCGTCCAGCGCACGACGAAAGGCGCTGCCGCGTGGCCGCGGGCCGGCAAAGCCCAGCTCGTGCTGCAGCCGGCCATCGACCACCTTCAGATTCGCCCAGCCGACCACTTGCTCGCCCCACAGCATCGGCAACGCGAAGTGGCCCCGGCGGCGTTTGTGGGCCGGCAAGTACGCCTCGAGCTTGTACTCCCAACCCCAGAACAACCGGAAGCGCCGTCGGTCCCAGACCACGGGATCGAAAGGAGTGAGGATTCGCAGCCGGTCATCGACCTGGTGCCGAGCGGCCGCGGGGTTCTCGCCTCGGGGCCAGAACCACAGCACGCCGTCGGCCTCGGCATGGGAATAGCGGGATCTGGCGTGCGGCTGGAGCTGCCGCGTCTCGGCGGCCAGTTGAGGCACTCCCCAGCGCAGCAGGCTGCACAGGTAGCCCAGGCTGGCCGCAGGCAGCGGCGCGTAGAGCCGTACCAGGACGTCCATCAATTCACCGGCGCGTGCGAGCCGGGCCTTGGAGCTGCGGTCCTGCGGCGGGCGCTCGATCGCTTCGTAGATCCGCGTGCCGGCCTGGCGTCGGGCCACGCGGAGCAGCCCGCGGAACTGCAGACCCTCCAGCAGATGCGCGCTGACATCCAGGGCGCCGCCCCAGCGCTTGATGCGGCCATGTTCGAAATGCGCCCGCACGTCCCTGGGGTAGGTCCGACCATGCTCACGTACGAAGGCCAGGACTTCCTTTGCGCGCGCCTGCATCCGGGCATCCCAGCCCCGCGGGGCCTCGCGCGGATACAGCAGGCCCAGGGTCACGTGAGGAAGGAAACCGTAATTGATGAAGAAGGCCTCTTCGATCGGCAGGCGCGGGTAGCGGCGCTCCAGCGCTCCAGCGCGATAGTCCCTGACGCGGTGCGCGAGGATCAGATCCTGGGCGCGAGCGGGCGCGCGCATCGGGTCGGCCTGGACAAAGCCCAGGCGCGCGATGGCCCGCGGCAGGCTGGTGGGCTTGAAAAGGCTGCGCGCGATCGCGTAACGGCGAAGTTGCGGGAGAGTGGGGGCTTTGAGAGAGGTCACGGCCGGCGTTTCTGCAGCGGGGAAGATGGTGGAGCTGAACGGGATGACCGCCGGCCTTGCGGCCGGCGTTGCCTACTGCCGGGGGCTTGCCTCTGGTGGTCGGCTGAAACCGTCACGCCTCGCTCCGCTCGGGTGACGGATCCGTCGAGCGACTCAGGCGGGGGGCGCATGGCGCCCCCCGAGCCCCCCACGGAGGTCGACGGTTCAATCCTGGACTGCGCGGCCGTCACAACAGCGAGGTGGAAACATTTGGTGAGGGAAGTTGGTGGAGCTGAACGGGATCGAACCGTCGACCTCCTGAATGCCATTCAGGCGCTCTCCCAAACTGAGCTACAGCCCCACACCGGAAGAGGGCGCGAAGGATAGCACGGGGTCCGGGGAGCGGTAAAACCGCCGATCAATCGCGCGGAAGCGCTCGGGGCGTGGGTCGGAGACGCGGATCCGTCAGGACGATCGGTTGCCGGGGCGCCGGGCCCGCCAGGTCGATGACGTAGGCGTCGTTCACCCCGGTCGTTCCGAGTCCCTCGGCGGTTGCTCCGCCCGGGAGGTAAACGACGTTGCCGCGGACGGCCGCGGAGATGCCGTGGCGTCCGGTCCGCATGGGCGGCAGCTCGACCCAGGAATCCGTCGCCGGATCGTAGGCCTCGACCTCGTGAAAAATGCCGTTGGGGTCGGCGGGGTTGCCTTCGCCGCCGAAGATGTACAGGCAGCTTCCGACGACGGCGCCCGCAACCCCCGAACGGGCCGTGGGCATCGAGGCCCTCGGAGTCCAGGTGTTCGCCGCGGGATCGTAAGCCTCGACGCAGGATTGATTGCCCGGGCGGCCGCCGGCGACGTACAGCGTGCCTGCGATCGCGCCCCCGCCCATGTGGTTCCGCGCGCAGCTCATCGGCGCGAGCGTCGACCAGCGATCCGTCGCGGGGTCGTAGGCCTCGAGCTCGTTGCCGGCCATCCCGCCGCCGGCGCCTCCCGCGACGAAGATCCGGCCGTCGATGACCGCGGCGACCGGAGTTCCTCCGTGCACGAACGCCGAGGAGGCGACCTCCGTCCAGGCATCGGAGGCCGGCTCGTAGAAGAACGCACGGTTGCTGCTGCCACCCCCGACGTACACGCGCGTGCCGAACGACACCGCCCAGGAGTGATCGGTCGTCACCGGAAGGTCGGCTCCGAACGTCCACGCGTCCGTCGCGATGTCGTAGATCTCGTTCGCGTTCGATCGGCCGCCGAGCCCGCCGACGGCATAGACCCTGCCGTCGAGCTCGGCCGCGGCGAGCTCCTGCCGCGGCTCGTTCAAGGGCGCGAGGGGCTCCCACGTCCCCGCGGGACACTGCGCCGAGGCGGCTCCCGCCTGGAAAGCCAGGAGCGCAAGGACGAGCACGAGCAGGGACCGGGTCATCGGCGGGTCAATTCCCGCTCGAAGGATAGTCCAGCCGAGTCAGTTCAAGGGCGCCGTCGGATGTCGATGACCCAATGAATCTGCCACGTCTTGCCGCCGTCGGACGACCGTGCGCTCTCCCAGTGCGCGCTGTCCGCGCGGATGTCCGACCACGTGAGCCGCGAGCGGACCGGCCGTCCGTCCGCCTCGGTCCATTCGCCGAAAAGATCGATCCTGCCGTCGCGGAAAGCGCCCTTCCACACGTGGAAGTTTCCGGGCGAGAGGGTGTCGGTCCACGTGTGCTCCCACTCCTGGGTTTCGCGGTTGAAGGCGCGGAGTCCGAGGCCCTTGAGGGCGCCGCCGTGGTAGATGCCTTCGAAGTGCTCGATCGAGACGAGGCCGTCCAGCGTGCGGGACGCGGTCAACCGCCCGGCCGCTTCCTCCCAGCCGTCTTTCGACGGGACACGGCACCGCGCGTCCCAGTCGCCCTCCAGGAAGTCGAATTGTCTTTCTCCGTTCATGGGCTCACCCTCGTATCGGTGGCGATCCAGTTCACTTCCCATGTCTTGCCTCCATCCGCCGAGAAGGCCTGCTCGAAATGGCAGGAGTTCGGTGTGATGTCCGAGATGACGAACCGGACGAAGATGGCGCGGCCGTCGAGGTCTTCCCGGGAGTAGAACTCGCCGCGGCCGTTCTGGAACTCGCCGATCGTCGGTGGAGACATCGTGCCGCCGCGGCGGTTCGCGAAGTTGAGGCTCCACTGGCGGGACTCGGGGTTGTAGAGGCGGAGGCTCAGGCCTTCGATGCGGCCGGCGGGGCCCTGCACGTCGAGCTCCACGAGATTCGCCGCGCCGCCCCAGACCTTCCGAACCACGGTCGTTCCCTCGTATTCGACCCAGGTGGTCGAGCCGGTGAGCGGCTTCTGGAGTCGGCGAAGGTGCGTCTTCCACGAGCCGATCTCGAAGTCGAAGTCGTGCCGGCCATCGCGCCGTTCCGCTCGGGTCGGGACCGGGTCCGGGGAAGCCGCGGCCGAAGCGCAATGAAGAGCGACCAGCAGGCCGCACAGGACGCGCGGTGTCCGGCGTGTCATGAGGCCTCCCGGCTCACGGGCGGCTTCCACCACCAGACCACCCCGTCGCGCGCCTCGATCTTGAGCTTCAGGACGGGCGCCGGCCGACGCGTGGTCGAAATCCAGAACGTCCACGGCGTCGCGGCGTCGACGCGCACGACGTGGCAGTCGACCTTGCCCCGGTCGCCGAGGTCGATGGTCTCGCGCGCGACGACCCGGAACGCGAACCGGCGGAGCAACGGAGCCTCGGTATCCGACGTCGTGTGGGCGAGGAACGCGGCCTCGTAACCGTCGGCCAGCGGAAACGACGACAGGAGCATTCCCCACAGGTGCCAGTCGAAGACGGGTCTGGGAAACTCGACCGTCAGCGAAACGGGCAGTGGATCGGCGGCCGCAGAGCCCGCGGGCGTCGTGATGTCGCGGGTCGTGAGCCGCCGTCCTTCCCAGGTGGAATCCGAAACGACGATCCCGTTCGCCTCGTATCTCGCCCGCAGAGGCTGCAGCGTCTTTTGATCGACCTCGTCGAGATGGGCGCTCGTGCCCGTCGCGGTCTTCGTATTCTGGATGCGTCGCAGGACCGCGCGGCCGTCGCGCTTCACGATCTCCACCCGATCGTCCCAGGTTCCAACGAGGCGCTCGGTTCCATCCGGCTGCGCCTCGAAGACTTCGAACCGATTCGTGTACTCGGGGATGGCGCTCGCGTCGACACCGGGAGATCCCGGTTCGAGCATCGGTGGCTCCGCGGAGAGGAGGACGGAAGCGCGCAGGATGAGAGCCACGCCGCACGTGCGAAGGGAGCGTCCGATTCTCACGGAGCCTTCCGGAAGTCGGTGACCCAGTTGATCTCCCACGTTTTTCCGGCATCGGGGGAGAAGGCCTGTTCCCAGTGCGCCGACGTCGGCGTGATGCCGGACCAGACGAAGCGCACCTGGATGGGTTTCCCCCGGAGCGTGTCGTCGGCGTAGAAGGTGCCGACGCCGTTCACGAAGCGGCCTTTCACCGGAGGTTCGAGGCTGCCGAAGGGATGGCGCCCATCGAGCCACCAGATCGCCCACTGCCCGCTCGCCGGGTCGTACGCCCGAAGGGTGACCCCGCGATACTCGCCTCCCGGGATCCCCATGACGTTCTCGTCCACGTTGGCATAGCCGTCCATGAGGAGCCAGAACGTCTGCGTTCCGTCGAACTCCACCCACTCGTGATTGCCGGCGAGGCGTTCTTTGAGGCGCTTGTGGTGGGCGATCCACTTTCCGACTTTCAGGTCGAAATCGTGGAGCCCGGAGAGGTTCGGAACGGGAGTGGGCTTCGGATTGTCCTGAGGAGAGCGCGCGTATGCCGGAGAGCGCAGGCCGGCGATCAGAACGGCGGCGGCGAGGAGGACGAGCGTCTTCATGGGCGGAAGTCTGGCTCTCAAAGCGGTCGGTGCCAATAGCCATTTGTGATCGATTTGGAATGACCACTATGACTATGATGGCCGCGTGAGAAGAGCGGCCCCGGGGATCGTCCCCTTCGTGACCCTCGACCGCAGGTCGGCGACCCCGCTGTACCGCCAGATCTACGAGGGGTTTCGCGACGCGATTCTCGAGAGAAGGCTGCGGCCCGGGCAGCGGATCCCCTCGACCCGCGCGCTCGCCTCCGAGCTCGGCGTATCCCGGCTGCCGCTGCTGAACGCGTTCGAGCAGCTCGTCGCCGAGGGCTACTTCCTCGGCCGCACCGGTTCGGGAACGTTCGTCGCGAGTGTGCCGGGGCCGTCGCGGCCGCCGTCGGCCACCGCGACTCCTCGCGGCCGGCGCCCGGTGTCGCGCGAGACCGACTTCCTGCTCACCGCCGCCGGCGATCCCTGGCTGGCCGGATGGGGAGCTTTTCGCGTGAGCGAGCCCGCGGTGGACGCCTTTCCCCACGAGGTCTGGTCGAGGCTCCTCGGTCGACAGGGCCGGGCCGCACGCCGCCAGCCTCGGCTGATGCACTACGCGGATGCGATGGGCCACCGTCCCTTTCGCGAGGCCGTGGCCGAGTACCTGAGAACGTCGCGCGCCGTCCGCTGCGAAGCGGACCAGGTCATGGCCGTCAGCGGCTCACAGCAGGCCTTGAGCCTCGCGGCCCGGGTTCTCATCGATGCCGGCAGCCCGGTCTGGGTCGAGGAGCCGGGGTATCGGGGAGCCCGGGATGTTCTCCGTCTCCGGAATGCGCGCCTCGTTCCGGTGCCCGTCGACGAGGAAGGACTGAACGTCTCCGCGGGAATCGAGAGGTGTCCGGACGCGTCGGCGGCGTACGTCACGCCATCACACCAGTACCCCATGGGCATGGTCCTGAGCGCCTCGCGCCGGGTGCAGCTTCTGGACTGGGCCCGGCGGAGCGGCGCCTGGATCATCGAGGACGACTACGACAGCGAGTACCGGTACGAGAGCCTTCCGATCGCCTCCCTGCAGGGGCTCGACCGGGACGCGCGGGTCCTCTACGTCGGAACCTTCAGCAAGGTCCTCTTTCCGGCGTTGCGGCTCGGTTACCTCGTTCTGCCGCCGGATCTCGTTCCCCGCTTCGCCGCCGTTCGGGACGCGACCGACATTTTCCCGCCGACGTTCGCACAGGCGGTCGCGGCGGATTTTCTCCGGGAAGGTCACTTCGCGAGACATCTGCGGAAGACGCGAGCGCTGTACCGCGAGCGACGCCGCGCGCTCGTCGACGCGATCCGGACCCAGCTCGGGGAGCAGCTCGAGGTGCGCGGGGACGAAGCCGGCATGCACCTGGTCGCGACGCTCTCCAGGCCGTCCGACGATCGCGAGGTCGCAGTCCGCGCCGCGCGACAGGGCCTCTGGGCGATGCCGCTCTCCTCCTGCTACGTCGGCAGACCGTCGCGCCGGGGCTTCGTCCTCGGGTTCGGGGGCACGGACGTCCGGGAGATTTCATCGGGCGTACGGAAGCTGCGCGCCCTTCTCCGCTGAGCCGGCGCGTTCGGAATTCATTGACACGCACGGCGAAGCTGCCGTATTAAGGTCACATTAAGGGCCCGCCCAAGGGCCAGTCGCGTTCGGTTCGAAAGGAGTTGCCCATGCTCCGTTTCCGAATCGCCGTTCTCGCTGCCATGGCGCTCTTCGTCTTCCGGGCCGGACCCCTCTCCGCCCAACCCACGACCGGCAGGATTGCCGGCACCGTCCGCGGCGCCGATAACGCGCCAGTGCCGGGGGCCCCGGTCGCAATCCGGAACACGGTGACCGGAGAAACGCGCACCGTGCGGACCAACGAGACCGGCACCTACGAGGCGTCGGTGGCTCCGGGCACCTATACCGTCACGGTCGATACGCAGGGCTACCTGAAGGCCACGCAAACGGGCATCCGGGTGGAAGGGGGCGGCCGGCAGGTCGTCGACCTCATCCTCGAAGTGCGGGTCGCGGAGCAAGTCACGGTCACGGCCCAGAAACGCGAGTCGACGGTGCACGACACGCCCTTCTCCCTCGTTGCGGACACCGAGGAAGAGTTGCAGCAGAACGGGATCACGAACTTCGAGCAGCTGGCCGCCAACACGGCCAACGTCTCCGTGCAGAACCTCGGTCCCGGCCAGAGCCAGGTGTCGATCCGCGGCGTCTCCTCGGGGCAGATCGCGCGCGACCAGCCGGGTCCCAAGGAGGAAGTCGGGACCTACCTGGACGAGTCCACGATCTCGTTCCTTCTCTTCACGCCGAACATCGACCTCTTCGACATGAACCGCGTCGAGGTTCTGCGCGGGCCCCAGGGAACGCTCTTCGGCTCGGGCTCGCTCTCGGGCACCGTCCGGTACATCAGCAACCAGCCGGCCCTCCAGACCAGCCAGTTCTTCGGCGAGGCCACATTCGCCGGTATCGACGGCGGCAGCGAGGGCGGCGGGGCCAAGTTCGGCCTCAACGTGCCCATCGGCGATCGCGCGGCCGCGCGCCTGGTGGGCTACTTCGACCACTTCGCGGGCTACATGGACGCGGTGCAGCCCGATTTCAGCGTGGACAAGAACGTCAACACCGGCCAGCGCGCCGGCGTGCGGGCGGCCTTCGAGATCTCGCCGACCGATGAGCTCAGCATCACTCCGCGGTTCATGTACCAGAAGGCGGAGTCGAACGGCTGGAACCGCATCGACGCCTACAACATCCTGGCCAACCCCTTCACGACGTCCCGTCCGCCGGTAGAGCTGGGCCCCCGGGAGCTGTTCACGCAGATCGGGGAGCCGATGGACGACAGCTTCTACCTCGGCGACGTGGTCGCAAACTACAACTTCGGCAACATGCTGCTGACCTCGATCACGTCTTACGTCTATCGCGACATCCTGGTTGTGCGCGACGCGGGAGCGCTCACCTCGAGCATCACCGGCGGCTCGATCGGCCTCCCCCAAGACGTCTATACGCTCGACTCGCCGCTGGACGACGTCACCGTGGCCCAGGGCTGGACGCAGGAAGTGCGCATGTCGGGAGGCAACGACCGCCTCCAGTGGGTCGGCGGCGGGTACTACGCCTACACGCAGAAGCACTATGCGCAGAGCCTCGACGTCACCGGATTCACCGAGCTCAGCGGCATTCCCAGCCAGGGGCTTCGCGCCGCCAACGACGAGCTCTTCTACTCGAACCTGACCTACAAGACGCGCCAGTACGCGTTCTTCGGCGAAGGCAGCTTCTGTCTGTTTCCCGGGGTCATCGTCTCCGCCGGCCTGCGCTACTACAACTGGGAGGACGACAAGCGGCAGATCTTCGACGGCATCTTCGGCAACGACAACAACGGCAGCGTGCTGGTCGAGAACGTCGGCACCACGACGGCGGACGGGGTCGCGCCGCGGTTCACCGCGACCTTCCAGGCCGGCTCTCAGACGAACATCAGCGCGGTCGTCTCCAAAGGGTTCCGGCTGGGCGGCATCAACGACCCGTTGAACATTCCGCTCTGCTCCGACAACGATCTCGTCGTGTTCGGGAACCGGCCGGCCTTCGACGACGAGACGGCCTGGAACTACGAGGTCGACATCAAGAACCAGTTCCTGGGCGGGAAGGCTTACGTCAACGCGGCGGGCTTCTACATCGACATCAATGACCTCCAGGCGGCCGTCACCGCGGGCCAGTGCTCGTCGCGGATCATCTTCAGCGTTCCCAGCGCCCGGAGCATCGGCGGAGAGCTGGAGTTCGGCGCCGTCCTCGGTGGTTTCGACTTCTCCGTGTCGCTCGGCTACAACGACGCGACCATACGGTCCACCGTGACGGCCGAGGACGCCGACGGCAACCCGATCATCGTGTCCGGAATCCGGAAGGGCGCTCGCCTCCCCAGCGTCCCGACGTTCCAGGCCGCACTCCAAACCACCTACCAGCACAAGCTCACGGACCAGCTCACGGGGTACATTACCGGGACGTTCCAGCACATTGGATCGCGCTACACGCAGGTGGGGGACGACGTGCCCGGCTTCGGGGTCGTTCCCCTGCAGAACAACCCCAATGCGTTGCCCAACACGATCGGCGGGCCGCTGACGCAGGACAACTTCGTTTTCGATCCGCTGCTTCCGGCCTACGACATTCTCAACTTCCGGATCGGCACCCGCTTCGACATGTTCGACATCTCCCTCTTCGCCAACAATGTGACGGACGAGCGAGCCTTCCTGGCGCTCGACCGCGAGCGCGGACTCCTGGCCCGGGTCGGCTATCTGACCAACCCGCCGAGGAATTTCGGGATCACGGCCCGGACGACATTCTGAGCAGGCTCGGACTTTGAGCGGGCTCGGACTTTGAGCGGCCCGCTATCGCGGGCCGACCGACGAGGGAGAGG
>Ga0207701_10002134_pt1 | contig 20501 bp, 21 predicted proteins | sample KBSSwiSSwithPhiX_FD_184294 | JGI IMG/M metagenome (GOLD analysis project Ga0207701, IMG submission 184294) | Switchgrass rhizosphere bulk soil microbial communities from Kellogg Biological Station, Michigan, USA, with PhiX - S5 (SPAdes) (version 2) | ecosystem: Environmental > Terrestrial >... | reverse complement strand
CCGAGCGCAAACGTGTTGAGAGGGCAGCCATGCGCCTAGCCGCGGCAGTTCAATCCTCCCACGACGCGATCGCGGCAAAAACTTTGAATGGAATCATCACCGATTGGAACCGAAGCGCCGAACGCATCTTTGGATACAAACCAAAAGAGATCATCGGCAAATCGGTCCTGACTCTGATTCCCAAAGATCGGCAAAATGAGGAACAGGAAATTCTGAGCCGAATTGGCCGCGGTGAGTCATTGGATCATTACGAAACGGTTCGTCGCCGGAAGGACGGACGGTTGATCGATGTTTCGTTGACGATTTCGCCGATCAAAGACGCGAAAGGCGAAATTGTCGGCGCCTCAAAAATTGCTCGCGACATCACCAAACAAAAGCGAACCGAACGACGCCTGGCTGAGCAGGCACGCCTCCTCGATTTGAGCAACGACGCAATCATCGTCCGCGATGATCAAGACCGGATCATTTATTGGAACCAGGGCGCGGAGGAAATGTACGGCTTCTCAGCTAAAGAAGCGCTCGGAAGAATTACGCACCAGCTGCTACGGACGGCACATCCGCAAAATTTCGAAAAGATTCGGAAGAAATTGAAGCGCGATAATCGCTGGTCGGGTGAATTAGTTCATACCCGAAAGGACGGCAGCAAAGTCATCGTGATGAGTCGCTGGTCGCTCGATCGCGGTGACGCCCGCAAACCGGCTTCTATTCTTGAAACGAACACTGACATAACTGCGCGCAAAAGCGCTGACGTGGCACTGAAAAGATCGAAGGAAGCGCTGGAACGAATGGTTGAGCAACGCACCAAGGAATTAACTGTCGCAAACTCTGAATTGAAAAGCGAGATCCAGCGGCGCCAAGGATTGGAAGGAGAAATCCTCACCGTCAGCGATCGGGAGCAACAGCGACTGGGACAGGAGTTGCACGACGGGCTTTGCCAACATCTGACTGCAGTGGCGTTCATGGCGCGTTCGATGGCGTTGCGCCTCAGAGACCATCGTGTCATTGACGCCGCTGATATCGAAAAAATCGCGCAACTGGTGAACGATGCCGCGATCGATACGCGAAACCTTTCCCGCGCGCTACACCGAATAGACATTGATGCAGCGGGACTCATCGTTGCATTGGGGGACCTGGTTGACCGGGAAATCTGGAGAATCCCCTGCCGGCTGGAAGTGAAACCATCATTTCACATCGAGGACGACGCCGCCGCGGCGCATTTGTATCGGATCGCGCGCGAAGCAGTAATTAACGCCAACAAACACGCCCGGGCGCGGGAAATCGTGATCAGATTAGAGCGCTCACGGCAGGGAATGGTTTTGCGCGTAATCGACGACGGGATCGGTTTTCCAAAGGATCTCAAGCCACAGCAAGGCCTCGGTTTTCACATCATGAATTACCGGGCGCAGTTAGCCGGCGGCCGCTTGGAAATTGATTCTCCAAAAACCGGTGGCACCCGTGTGTCTTGCTATTTGCCGGTTCACTCGCCGCAGCCGAAGAAAGCGACAAACGGCGATGAGCCGATCGGAGCCGTGCCAAAACTCTCGAGAGTGCCAGTCACTGACGATCGAACTTTGTGACATCTGGCGCGGCAACGAGCGGCGAATTCGTAAAAGAGGATTAAGAAGCTTGATCCTTGTCAACAACCATGTTGCAACAGACTCAGCCCCCGAACCGATGAACGCCGTGCGGTCCACCAATAAAAATCCGAAATGCGATCCACCGGAAGCAAAACGCATCGTGATCGTGGATGATCACCCGCTGTTTCGGAAGGGACTCCAGGAACTCATTCATTCCGATGGCTCATTCGCGGTTTGCGGCGAGGCCGGGAGCGCCTCTGAAGCCATGGAGGTCATTCGCAAGCTGCATCCTGATCTGACGATTGTGGATCTCAGTTTGCCCGGCGCCAACGGCATCGAGCTGATCAAGAATATTCGCGCGGAGTTTCCGAAGCTGCCGGTTTTAGTGCTCTCGATGCACGATGAATCACTCTACGCGTTACGTGCGATGCGGGCCGGAGCCGATGGCTACGTGATGAAACACGAAGCGATGGCAAATGTGGTGCACGCTGTCCACGAAGTGTTTAACGGCCGGCCCTATCTGAGCCCGGCCATGGCCGCGCAGGTCATCACGAAATTCGCCCATCGCCAAGCCGAAGGCGAGGTAGATGCCGTCGAGAGATTAAGTGATCGCGAACTCGAAATCCTCGAGTTGATCGGGAAAGGCAATGAAGTGCGTCAGATCGCCAAGCTATTACATCTCAGCCCAAAAACCGTGGAGACACACCGCGCGCACATTAAAGACAAACTCGACCTGAAAAACTCGCGCGAAGTCGCCCGCTTCGCCCTGCAATGGCTGCAAGCCCGCGGGGCGTGAGAGAGTCAAACAGTCCGCAGCGGACTGCACGCTCTACCTGCGTGCAGGCACTGGTCCGTGGTACGGCGCGTCACTCCGTGCGCCGCGTTCTGACCGCCACACACCATACTTTCGCTTTTTTTCACGCGCAGTGGGCGCATATTTCGTTTGATGGCCACGACGACACGGGACGCAATTGAGGAACTGCTTCAAACCTATGGTGAGACCGGCGGAATAAATTATCTCGCCGCCGCCGCTTCCCTCCCCTCGCGTCTGTCCATCGAAGCGGCTTGCACCGAGCTGATGAGTCTAATGTTTCCCGGTTTTCGCAGCGAAGCGCTCGTGAGCTCGGAAGATCTGGCGGACACCACGCGCATTCGCGTCAGACATTTGCACGCGCGACTCAAAACGGAAATTTGCAGGAGCCTCGGCAGAATTCCTCCGGATCACGAAACGGAAGCAAGAGCCGAGGAAGTGTTGACGGAGTTTTTCAACCAGTTGCCATCGGTGCGCCGAATGCTGTGGACAGACATCGATGCCGCCTACGAAGGCGACCCTGCCGCGACGACCTACGAGGAAATCATCCTCGCGTATCCCGCGCTGGAGGCGATCGCAATCTATCGAATGGCGCATCTGCTCTACGGGAAAGTGCCGCTGATCCCGCGCATAATGACCGAGTGGGCGCACAGCCGCACCGGAATCGATATTCATCCCGGCGCGCAGATTGGCTCGCATTTCTTCATCGATCACGGCACCGGCGTCGTTGTTGGCGAGACGACGCAAATCGGGTCGCACGTGAAACTTTACCAGGGCGTCTCGTTCATCGCCCGCTCGCTTGGGGCGGGACAAGCGTTGCGCGGAAAAAAGCGCCACCCGACGATCGAAGATGGCGTCTGTATTTACGCAGGAACCACAATCATGGGCGGCGACACCGTGATTGGAGCGAATTCCACCATCGGCGCCAATGTTTTCCTGACAAAAAGTGTTCCACCGCATTCGCTCGTCTACTACGAAGAAAAAGAGGTTCGTGTCGTGCCGAAACGAAAACACGAGGCCGCAACTACACAGGATGAATTTCAGAAATGATAGCGGCCAGTCTTGTAGCCGCTTCGCTGTGCGAAGCGTAATGGTTGCATCTTTGCAAAGCTCCTTCAGGCGCGTCTCACAGAGACGCGGCTACAATGGGAATAAGCATGAGTAAGACTAAGAGTATCAGGAAGAGGAAGTATTGATGATCTATCTCGATTACAACGCCACCACACCGTTATGCGACGCAGCACGGGAGGCGATGATGCCATATCTAAACCGCTATTTCGGCAATCCATCCAGTGTCCACGCCGCTGGCCGCGAAGCGCGCGCCGCTGTTGACGACGCTCGCGACAGGCTTGCCGCACTCCTGCACGCGAAACCCGGCGAAATCATTTTTAACAGCGGTGCGACTGAGTCGTGCAACCTCGGTGTGCTCGGCCTGGCACGCTCTTCATCTTCACGCGGCGGCCACATCATCTCGAACAAAGCGGAACACCATGCGGTGCTGCACGCAGTCGAACATCTGGAGAATCACGAAGGTTTTGAAGTGACTTGGCTGAATGTTTCCGAAACTGGAATGGTCGATCTCAATCAGTTCGCCGATTCGATTCGGCCTGACACCAAACTTGTTTCGATTATGACTGCTAATAACGAAACCGGCCTCATCCAGCCGATGCGCGAAATTTCACGGATATGCCGCGAGCGAGGCGTATTACTTCACAGCGACATGGTCCAGGCGTTCGGCAAAATCGATATTGATGTTTCGTTAGTCGATGCTGCCAGTTTTGCGGCGCATAAATTTTACGGCCCGAAGGGATCGGGATTTCTATTCCTGCGGAGCGGTTTGCCAATTCAGCCAATCATGTTTGGCGGCGCGCACGAAAATCAGCGGCGCCCGGGGACAGAAAACGTCGCCGGCGTAGCGGGAATGGCTGCGGCCGCCGACTGGGTGTCGCGCGACGCCGATGCGGAGAGTCAACGCGAAGGGCAATTAAGAGATGATTTTTGGACCCAGATCGCAAAGCTTTTCCCAGATGCGCAGCAAAATGGCGACGAAATTCATCGGCTAGGCAACACTCTCAACACAAGCTTCATCTGCGTTGATTCGGAAACGATGCTGATGGCTTTGGATTTGGAGGGCGTTTGCGCGTCGAGCGGTTCGGCTTGCATGGTTGGCTCGGTGAGAGCGTCGCATGTTTTGCTCGCCATGGGATTGCCAATGGAAAGCGCCAGATCGGCCATTCGTTTTTCGCTCGGCAGACGGACGACTGCCGAGGAAATCGCCAATGCAGCCGATGCGCTTGAGCGAATCGCGAAGCGAACTAAAGACGCCCGCGAATATGCCGTCGCTTAGACAGCTCGAGTTCGCATTCGAACAATTCGCCATACATGTCGTCGAGAGGAACGATGCTGTTGTAGGGCAGGCGTTCCACCTGCCAGCTCGTCAGACGGCAACCGAAGCGGTTGCCTTACAGTTGCGCGGGCGCGATCGCTCGCTCGAAACAGAGGCCCGCGAGCTTTTACGTTCGTTAGGCGCAAAGCGAATCGCAACAGAACTTCGCGTTGAATGGAATCCCCGTCTCCAAACCGCCGCGGGCCGCGCTGATTATCGCCAGAAACTTATTTCGCTAAACCCGCGACTCGCTGAGCACCCCGAGGAGGTCGATCGCACGCTGCGTCACGAAATTGCTCACATCCTCGCGCAATTTCGAGCAGGTCGGCGACGGATTTCACCGCACGGACCCCAGTGGCAACAGGCTTGTTGCGATTTGGGAATCGGAGGAGAAAAGCGCTGCCATACGTTGCCTTTTCCGGCGAAGCGTTGTGCGCCGCGTTTCATCTACCGTTGCCCGAATTGTCGGCGCGATTTCGCTCGCGTACGCAAGATCAAACGCACAGTCGCCTGTCTGGCCTGTTGCCGCGCGCATAACGGCGGAGAGTTCGATGTTCGTTTTCGATTGAAGCTGCTGAAATTGTAGCGGCGGTCTGTGACCGCCGATCGGCGCTCATAGAGCGCCGCTACAGTTCGTCCGGTTTGGCTTTTTCAGCTTTGTCGCCACGCAGTTTCGCCTGGATAAACATATCGATATCCCCATCCATCACGGCTTGCACGTTGCTCGTCTCGGCGCCGGTGCGGTGGTCTTTGACCATTTGATAGGGCTGAAACACGTACGAGCGAATTTGATTTCCCCACGCGATCTCGCCTTTCTCGCCGTATTGCCGCTCTATCTCGGCGCGTTTCTTGTCTTCTTCGAGCTGATAAAGCTTTGCTTTCAACATTTTCATTGCCAGCTCGCGATTGCGCCCCTGGCTGCGCTCAGCCTGGCAGGCGACGACGATCCCGCTCGGTTTGTGCAAAATCCGCACCGCAGTTTCGACCTTGTTCACGTTTTGTCCGCCTTTGCCGCCGCTCCGAAACGTCCCGATCTCGAGATCGGCCGGATTAACGTCAATCGGCGCGGTATCCGCGATTTCCGGCACAACATCGACACTCGCAAATGACGTGTGTCGCCGCTTATTTGCATCAAAAGGCGAGATGCGCACAAGCCTGTGCACGCCGCGCTCGGTCTGCAGATGGCCGTAGCCGTACTCGCCAGTTACGAGCAAAGTCACCGATTTGATTCCAACTTCTTCGCCCTGCTGAATGTCGACCGTTTCGGATTTGAAACCGCTACGCTCGATCCAGCGCTGGTACATTCGAAGCAGCATGTCGGCCCAATCGCACGATTCAGTCCCGCCGGCGCCGGAATGAATTGTCACAAACGCATTTGCGCGATCGTTTTCACCCGAGAAAAACTGGCGGAGCTCGAACTCGTCGAGCTTGTGAGCCAGACGGTCGTGTTCGGTCGCCACTTCTTTCTCCGCCTGTGCGCGATGGGCCGGATTACTTTCTTCCGCAGCGAGTTCTTGCAGCGCGCTGAAATCTTCGATCTCGCGTTCCAATTGTTGGAATGGATTGATCAACGAACGCAATCGCGAAACTTCTTCGACATCAGTCTGTGCGCGCTCCCGATTCGACCAGAAGTCGGGCGCGGCCATCTTCGCTTCAATTGTAGCTAGATTTTTCTGAAGCTGCTCGACGTCAAAGAAACCTCCGTAATTCGCGCACACGCGACTTCAGATCCTCAGCATCTGGAATGGAGATTTCCGTTGGCATGAGCGGAACTTACTTGAATTCGCAGCGAATCGCAAAGATCAGGCGAGGCGGGTTTCTGTTGCCTGGGGATGGGCTGCCAGGATTTCTGCAGGTAAGGCGCATCACTCCGTGCGCGCCGCTTCGGTGGGATGCATTCGGCGTGCATAGGACTGCCGACCCTACCTTGTGTTTTGTTGCCGCGCGACCGGCTTAAGTATATTTGGCGGGGTGAGTCTGCCAACAACAGGCTGGCAGATGTGATCCCCAAAGCGTCCCTACTTGCGCACGGGAGCGGCCGGCTTCGTCTTCGCGCGCGCGGTCTCAAGACGAAAAATCGTTTCGCCTTCCTTCATTAAATCGAGCCGATCGCGAGCGATCGTTTCCAGATAGCTCACGTCCGTCTTGAGCAAATTGACCTCGCGCGTTTGTCGCGCCAGCAAGATTTGTTGCTCATTGACCTGTTGCTGAAGGTTGTCGATCTCCGCGCGGCTCTGCATCAATTTCTTATACGGCGGCACGAACATGCTTACGATGACGAGCCAGATGGCGATGATCAGCAGGACGAGGAGAATCCGGTTAAGTCGCTGCCAGACTGTGGCTTCGCGACGCGCGCGGAAATCAGAGTAACCGTGCTCCACTTCAGCGGAGTGTAGCGCCGTACATGGCTTTGTCACCAAGTTCTTCTTCGATCCGTAACAACTGGTTGTACTTGGCCACGCGGTCGCTCCGGCTTGGCGCACCGGTCTTGATTTGGCCGGCGTTTGTCCCTACCGCGATGTCCGCAATAGTCGTATCCTCCGTTTCTCCCGATCGATGACTGATCACGGTCGTGTAATCATTTTTCTTTGCCAGGTCGATCGTTGCCAGCGTTTCTGTGAGTGTGCCGATCTGGTTTACCTTGATCAGAATGGAATTCGCCACGTGGTCGGCAATCCCTTTTTGAAGAAACTTTACATTGGTGACGAAAAAATCGTCGCCGACCAGTTGGATCTTGGAACCGAGTTTTTTCGTCAATTTTTTCCAGCCGTCCCAATCGTTCTCGGCGCAACCGTCTTCGATGGAGATGATCGGAAATCGCGCGCAAAGCTCCGCGTAGTAATCGATCAATTCTTGAGCGGTTTTTTTTGTGCCACCCGATTTCTTGAAAATGTAAAGCTTTTGGTCGCAGTCATAAAACTCCGAGGCGGCGGGATCTAATGCGATGAAGATCTGTTCGCCCAGCTTGTAACCGGCCTTGTCGACGGCCGCGGATATCGAATCCAACGCGTCTTCAGCGGAATCGAGCTGCGGCGCAAATCCGCCTTCATCGCCAATGGCCGTGGAAAGATGCCGCGCTTTCAAAACAGATTTGAGCGCGTGATAAACTTCCGTGCCGTAACGCAACGCTTCCGAAAAACTCGGCGCGCCGCGCGGCACAATCATGAATTCCTGAAAATCGATCGGTGCATCCGAATGGGCGCCGCCATTCAGGATGTTCATCATCGGCACTGGAAGAACCCGCGCTTCGGGTCCGCCGAGATATCGGAACAGCGGCAAGCTCTCAGCGACTGCGGCCGCACGAGCGACTGCCAACGAAACGGCCAGTGTGGCATTGGCGCCGAGATTTTTTTTAGTGGGCGTACCGTCGGCTTCGATCAATTTGTTATCAATGTTGACCTGGTCTCGCGCATCCAATCCCCTGAGAATCGGTGCAATTTTGTGGTTCACATTGGCAACGGCTTTTCTCACGCTTTTGCCACCGAAGCTGCTTTTGTCCCCGTCGCGCAATTCCAATGCCTCATGTTCGCCTGTGCTCGCCCCGCTCGGAACGGCCGCTCGCCCAAGGGCGCCGCTTTCAACCCGCACATCTGCTTCGATGGTTGGATTGCCGCGTGAATCCAAAATTTCGCGGGCGTGAATGTGGGTAATGCTAGTACTTGCCATACGTTCTGCCGACTAGAACAGCTTTGGGTTTGCGAGGCAAATCTGTATCGTCGAGCCGATACGGAGTCCGGAGAGGAACTCGCTGAGGCCGTGAGAGATTCCGATTGGCAATTTGGTTAAGGCGCGCATAGTCTTCGCGATGATTCGTTCGGTTGCACTGTCCATGCTTGTCTTGGTCGCCGTTATTTTCATAGCGGCCGCCGAGGAAGGACAACATCTGTCGTCGGATCAAATGGCAAAAGCAGTTAAGACCGATGCGATCACTGTCCCGACCCCGGGTGAGCTGTTCGCTGCCCTCGGGAAATCGGGAAAAATTAACTGGTCCGCTCAATATCGCGCCCCAATTCCTGTGACCTACGCCAATCGCGCGCAGATCGCCCTCAACCTCGGCGGTCTGATAGCCGATGGGTTCATCGCCGTCGAAGCCAAGGACGGTCAGCAGGTGAAGAATATCGGCTCGGACATCATGAAGCTCGGGAAGGCGCTCGGAGTAAGTGAGCAACTGCTGAGTCGCGGCAACAGCATTAATGAATTTGCCGAGACCAACCAATGGGACACGCTTCAGGAGGAACTGGAAGCGACGCAAAACGAGGTGAAATCCTCAATGCAATCGCACGCCGACCAAGACCTGATTATTCTTGTTACCATTGGCGGGTGGATCCGGGGGACACAGGTGGTCACGGGCGCGATTATAAAAAATTATAATGAGTCCGCCGCAAAGGTTCTGCGCGAACCGGCCCTGGTGCACTTCATGCAATCAAAGCTGAATGCAATTTCGCCTGAATTGCGTCAGGAACCGCTGGTCAAGGACGTAAGCGAACAACTCACCGGAATTGAGAAGCTGGTTTCGTTTCCTGAAGGGAAGGCGCCAAGCCTGGAAGACGTGAAAAAACTCAATGAGGCAGTTGGCAAGCTGATGACAAAAATCGAGAGCAAGGAGTCGCCCAAATGAAACGTTGCCTGCGGTTTTTCGTTTTGATCTTTGCGCTGAGCGCGAGCGTTGTTCTCCGCGCAGACACAGACGCTGAAGTGAGCGCCCGCAAAGACGCGCTGGAGCTTGCTGGAGCATTTGGAAATGATGGGTTCAAGATTCGAGACGGGCATTCGTGCGGCTTGCTTAAGCCACACGATCATGCCCTGATCGCGGTGAACCTTTATGCGGGAAATCAGTATTGGTTTTCTGTGGGCACGGCGGAGCCGCTAAAAAAAGTTAGCGTGACCGTTTACGACGAAACCGGGAATCAAATGAGCACGGAGAATTTCAGCAACGAAGACAAAGCGGCGGCCGGGTTCGCGCCAGACAACAGCGGTCAGTACTTTGTATCGGTCGATTCGGTCGAAGATCAGGAAGGTAGTTTCTGTCTCGTCTATTCGTACAAATAGACGCTGCTCGGGTCCTCTCTTGGAGCAGGTAATGATCTCGCTTCAGGTGTTTTATGAAGGGCACGTGCAGGGCATCGGGTTCCGTTTCACTGTCCGCCACATCGCCAAAGGCTTTGACGTGACCGGTTGGGTCCGCAATCTGCTGGACGGTCGCGTAGAAGTTCAGGTTTCAGGCGATCAGAAGGAGGTACGCGCGTTTCTTGATGAGGTCGCCCAAGGCGAACTTCATTCTTTCATTCGCAAACAGACCGAGAACAAGCTGAACGAACCGCTGCCTGCCCGCGGCTTTGAGATTCGGCATGACTAACTCGCGCCGCAGCAATAGCGCGGAGGCGCATCCGGCCGTCGCTGTTCAGGGACTAACCAAAATTTTTCCTGTTCCATTCCATCCCACTCGCCGGGTTATCGCATTAAACAACCTCAGCCTCCGCATCGAACGTGGCGAAGTGTACGGATTGCTCGGGCCAAACGGGTCAGGCAAGAGCACTACACTGAAGATTATTCTCGGCTTGGTGTCGCCGACACGCGGCCACACCGAGATTTTTGGACGAGACAGTCGCCTCGTCGAAAGCCGCGAAGCAGTTGGTTTTCTTCCAGAGAACCCGTATTTCTACAAATTTCTGACTGGCGAAGAAACGCTGCGTTTCTTTGGGCGCCTGTGCCGAATGAGAAGCGCCAACTTGAGAAGCCGTGTGAACGAACTGCTGGATCTTGTTGGCCTAAATAAGGCGCGCGACCGCCGGTTGGGCACATATTCCAAGGGAATGCTGCAACGCATCGGGCTGGCGCAAGCCTTGATTCACGATCCAAGGCTGGTGGTCCTGGATGAACCGACAGCGGGCGTTGATCCGGCCGGTTCGCGCGAAATTCGCGACCTGATCATGGATCTAAAGCGTCGCGGAATCACCGTCCTGCTCTCCTCGCATTTGCTGGCGCAAGCCCAGGAAATTTGCGATCGCATTGGGATTCTTGCCGACGGCGTCCTGGTACGCGAAGGCGGTTTGCAGGAATTAATCGCAATCGAAAATCAGACCGAACTTGTAATCGCCGATGCTTCTGACGAGTTGGTACGCGAGATTGAATCGTTCGTTCGACGCTCAAAAGCCAAACTGCTCGAGCGGCGAAAATCGACCACTACGCTGGAAAGATTATTCCTGGAATCGACCGGCGGGAATGACAAAAGCTCAACTCGCGGGTGACAAAGTAACACAACAGAAATGACAGACGGCGAAACCGCTTCAACGCTTCACCCATTCAACGCTTCAACGATTCCGGCGCGTCATCGGGCTTTTTCCCTCTCGCGCATTCTTGCCATAACCAGCAACACCCTGACTGAGCTGACGCGCCTGAAAGTTTTTTACGTGCTGCTGGTGTTCGGCCTGCTATTGATTGGCAGCTCGGTTTTTATGGCGCAGTTCTCGTTCCAGCAGGAATTCCAAATCCTGAAGGACGTCTCGTTAGGCGCGATCTCAATGTTCACTTCGCTGTTGGCGATCATCGCCACCGCGCGAATGGTGCCGCGGGACATCGAAGACCGCACCGTTTACACAATTCTCGCAAAGCCGGTGCCGCGTTTCGAATACGTTGTCGGCAAGATTGCCGGAGTTCTTCTGTTGCTGGCGATCAGCACGCTGGTGATGGTCGCAGCGTTCCTGGCAGTGCTCTACGTGCGCGAGCAGGCAGTTCTGCAGGTCACCGCGAAACAACTGGCCAACGCTCCGCCAGAACAGCTCGCCGACGCTCTGCACGCCGTTCGCGCGTCCGCGTTGAACGTCGACCTCGTGCCGGGAATCATCATCATCTTTCTCAAGGCATGCCTGCTCACGGCCTTAACGCTATTTGTTTCTACGTTCGCTACCTCAACGATCTTCACCATCGTGGTGATGGTTTTTATCTATTTCATCGGCCACTTGGAAGCTACTGCGCGCGAGTATTGGCTCACCGCACACGGCGGCGGTTTAGTCACACGCGTTTTTCTCGCGATCGTGGCGCTGCTCTTCCCCGATCTCCAGGCCTTCAATCTCGTGGATGACATCGTCGCCGGCACCGCGATTTCGATGGCAGTGTTCACCAAAACCGCACTCCTCGGCATTTTCTACACGGTGATTTACACGTTACTGGCCGTGTTTGTCTTTTACGGAAAAGAATTATGACGCGAGGCCTGATCGCGGCGGGGGTGTTGATCGTACTGGGTCTGCTTAAGTTGCCGGTCGAACGCGATCTTGCGACCCTTCACCGGCAGGAACATTTCCGCGGCGTCGAATTTAACCTCGATCTTCGCGAAAAACTCGGGCAACTCGGATTTATTGCGGCACTCAGCGGATTTCGCGCAATTGTCGCCGATGCCCTGTTCATCCAGGCACACGCGGCTTGGGAAAACACTCAATGGGGCCGAATGCTGTGGTTGTTTCGACAAATCACCACGCTTCAACCGCGGGTGCTCCTGTTTTGGGACACAGCCGCGTGGCACATGGCATGGAACGCGAGCGTAGCGGCGATGAACGATACCAACCAGCCGCGCCAGGCGCTGCGAGTCAAAGCGCAGCGCGAATACTTTGCCCTCGGCAAAGACTTCCTCGAGCGCGGAATAAAAAATAATCCCGATCGCCCGGAGCTCTACGAAGCTCTTGCACGGCTATACAAGGAAAAATACAAAGACCACGAGCGCGCCGCCGAATATTACGCCAAAGCGGCTGCGTTGCCGGAAGCGGCGCCGTGGGACCGGCGTTTTTCGGCATATGAGCTTTCCTATTGCGAAGACCGCGAACGCGATGCATATGAGCGCCTGCGCAACCTCTACGATGAGGGCGAGAAGGAACGACTTCCGACTTTGATCAAGCGGCTGAAGTTCCTCGAAGACAAACTCGCGATTCCGCAGGACCAACGAATTCCCGATGCGCTGACCACACGTTAAGCGGATCAATCACCAAATCCCTAGGTCGGTAGCCGGCGCAAAATTCATTTCGAGCACCAAAACGTTGGTGCGCCCGAGTGCTTCCGTTGTAACATTCTGACTTTTCCGGTGGTCTAACGGGAATCGAAATGCGGTTCGCCATTTTCAGTGACATTCATTCCAATCTCGAAGCGCTTGAGGCCGTGACGGCCGACGCGCGTCAACGCAGGTGTACGCATTTCGTCTGTCTGGGGGACGTCGTCGGTTATAATGCGAATCCCGGTGAATGCATTCAGCTTGTCCGCGAGCTCGATTGCCCGGTGGTGAAAGGCAACCACGACGAGCAAGCAACGTTTCCCGCGTCATCGGAGCGTTTCAACGAGCTGGCCGAACGTGCGATCGAGTGGACCCGCGAACGTTTGAATGAGCAGGACAGGGATTGGCTGCGTAGCCTGCCATTGCAACGACGCGTACACGATTTCACAATCGTGCACGCCACCCTCGATACTCCGGGCCAGTGGGGCTATGTTTTCAACAATCTCGACGCCGTCGCGAGTTTTACCTATCAGCGGACGACCGTCTGTTTCTTCGGTCACACGCATGTACCGATGGTATTTGTGCGCGATGATGGCGTCCGGCGTAAGAGCTCCGAGCTCATTCGTATTGAGCCCGGCAAAAAATATTTTATTAACGCCGGCAGCGTAGGACAACCACGTGACGGAAACTGGCGCGCCGGATATTGTATTTACGACGTCGACAATAATCTCGTCGAACTATTGCGAGTGAAATACGATCTCGCCGCTGCACAAAAGAAAATCACCAAAGCCGGTCTGCCGCGGCTTTTAGCCGAGCGCCTGGCAATGGGGCGGTGAACACAGAACAACCACGCGGTAGGGCAGGCAGTCCTCTGCACGCCGTTCTCATTCATGCTGCGGCGCGCACGGAGCGACGCGCCCTACCTACGATCGTTCTCTCGGTCGCGGAGAATAAAGTCTGCAACCGGTAGATCGCGCGGATGAGTGATCTTGAAATTAAAATCATCGTTGAGAACGAGTGCTATCTTGTGGCCGAGTCGCTCGACTGCTGAGACTTCATCGGTCACCGAAATGTTTTCCGCGTACACAGCGCGGTAGGCGTCCTCAATCAATTTTCGCTCGAAAATCTGTGGCGTTTGCATCGCGTAAAGCTGATGGCGATCGACCGCCCCAACGACCAAAAGATCCGCATCCGCGCATTTTAACGTGTCGTTAACTGGTTGCGCCAAAACCGCTGCGTCGTGGGCGCGGCACTGTTCGAACGCGCGTTCGATTTGCTGCGGCGTAATCAACGGGCGCGCTGCGTCGTGCACGGCGACATATTCTGCGTCGCGATCTACGCTATCCAAGCCAGCCCGAACGGAATCCTGCCGACGTTCCCCACCACGGACAATTGCGCGGATTTTTTTGAACCCTGCACAGGAAATAATTTTCGTAATTTCGTCACGCCGTCGTTCACGTGCCACAACGACGATTTCACTTATCGAAGTCGCGTGGTCGAACGCGCGGATCGCGTGAGCGATTACCGGTTCACCAGCAATTACGGCAAACAATTTGTCGAACCCCATGCGCTGGCTGCTGCCGCCGGCTACGATGATGGCTGAGAGCACGGTTAAGGAGTTACAAGCGTTACAAAAGTTACAACATGGCCGTCGAAATTGGCTTTCCTCTCAACTTTGTAACTGTTGTAACTTTTTTAACCATCACGACAATTGTCGTCCCACTTCTGTGCTAAGCGTTTTGCCATCGGCGCGACCTCCTGCCTTCGCCTGTAACGCCTTCATCACTGCGCCCATTTGCGCTTTGGATGTGGCGCCGAGTTCAGCAATGGTTTCGCGCACGACTTTCTCCAGTTCCTCCGAGCTCATTGCTTGTGGCAAATAAGTGTTCAAAAGCGCCAACTCTTCCTTTTCTTTGTCAGCCAATTCAGTGCGGCCGCCCTTTTCAAAACTTTCGATCGAATCCTGGCGTTGCTTCGCTTGCTTGCGAATAACCTGAATGGCTTCAGCGTCACTGAGTTCGGCCTCCGCGCCGGATTTTGCGATCGCCGCGTATTTCAACGCCGACTTGAGCATCCGCAATACGCCCAGCTTCGTTCCGTCTTTGGCGCGCATCGCCTCCTTCAGATCTGAGTCCACACGCTGTTGCAGTGTCATATGCGAAACTACCTAACTAGAGGTCATTTGTCGATGCAGAGCCGCCGCGCCAAAAAAGCGACGCGAGGACGCGTGCGCAACCCTAAAGCTTCGCGAAATGTATCCAGCTGATAAACATTTCGCACGAAGTGCTTTTGGAGTGCGATGCGTCCTCGCATCGCTTTTGTGAAACGGAACTTTACGAAAGTACCCCGCAACACTTATCAACCGATTCAGCGTCGCCGATGGAGATGACGGCGATGGCGCGGTTCGTGCGTTTCAGTAGTCCAGCGAGCACGCTGCCGGGGCCGAGCTCAATGAATAAATCGCAGCCAAGATCGATGAGACGCTGCATGCAATCTGCCCATCGCACAGTGCCAGTGACTTGATCGCGTAGAGTCTCCCGGATTTCTTCAGGCGTTTTTACTTCTTCGCCGGTTACGTTGCTGATCACGGGCAAACGCGGCGACTGCATCGGCACATCGGCAAGCACTTTCTCGAATTTGACGTAGGCGCTTTCCATCAGCCGCGAATGATATGCGCCGGCAACATTGAGCATCGTAGCGCGGCCTATGCCGTATTCCTTCGCGACACCGACCGCGGTTTCCACGTTCGCTAATTCGCCGGAAATGACGACCTGATTAGGGGCGTTGATGTTGGCGATATCAACATCTTCATCCGCGGCGAGCCGCCGCACATCGTTTTCCAAGCCACCAATCATAGCGGCCATGCCGCCTTGCGTTGTTGCGCATGCTTCGTCCATGAATTCGCCGCGCTTTTGCACAAGCCTTAGGCCCGTCGCAAAATCGAATGTGGCCGCCGCAGCGTGTGCGGTGATTTCCCCTAACGACAAGCCGGCCGCACCGCCGACCTCGAACTCTCCGATAACCGCGCGCACCGCTGCAAGTGCCGCGAGCGCGTGAACGTAAAGCGCTGGCTGACAATTTGAAGTCTTAGTCAATTCCTCCATCGGTCCGTTCCACACGATGTCGCAAAAGTTCCGAGCGAGAATTTCATCGGCCTCACGAAACAAAGCCCCTGCAACGGGATATCGCTCGGCGAGATCGCGTCCCATTCCGACGCATTGCGCGCCCTGACCGGCGAAAAGTAGTGCGATTTTTTTTGGCATACGGGACGTAGTTAATCGTGTTTTTGTCCCGAGCGCGAGTGCCTTCTTAGGAGCGCATCCGTCTCGCGTGCAGGCGATAGCATCCTGCAATCGCGAACTTTGCAGTCCGCCAGCAAAACGAGTTTTCGCGGATGGGAATGCAAAGGATCGTTGCGGCAGAATGCCGCAACCAGCACGCTGCAAGCGACCGCTCCCCAGAATTTACGCTTGCACGCGCTGAAGCACTCGCGAGCATAAATGTGATTATTCCCAGTCGTAACGTTGTAACTTTTTTAACGAATTACCTTCTTTTCCATGCCGTTCACGACACGCGAGATTGAATCACCGGACCCAGTTACGCGAGTAGCCGCAGCCGACGCCGTATTGCGCGAACCGGGGCAGGACGATATTGGCGAGAAGATGGTACTCAACATGGGGCCGTCGCATCCAGCCACGCACGGCGTCTTGCGGCTCGTGCTGGAACTGGACGGTGAGATCATCACCAAAGCAACGCCCGATATCGGCTTCCTGCATCGCGGCGACGAAAAGATCGCCGAGAACATGCAATACAACCAATTCGTGCCGTATACCGACCGCCTCGATTATCTCGCGCCACTATCGAATAATGTGGCCTACGCGCTCGCGGTTGAGAAATTGATGGGCTGGGACATTCCGCCGCGCGGGAAAGCGATCCGCACGATTTGCTGCGAAACATCGCGTATTTCCTCGCACCTGCTTGGGCTGGGCGCGATGGCGCTCGATCTCGGTGCGATGTCGGTCTTTCTCTACACGTTCACTGAGCGTGAAAAACTTTATAACCTCTTCGAACTCCTGACCGGCGCACGGTTTACCACCTCGTACACGCGAGTCGGCGGACAAATCCGCGATCTTCCAGAAAGCTTTATCCCACAACTCAACAAATTTCTCGACGACTTTGGTCCGAGTCTCGACGAATGCGACAGGCTGTTGACCCGGAACAAAATTTTTGTCGATCGCACAAAAGACATCGGCGTCATCACCAAGGAGCGCGCGATCGCGTATGCGATTTCCGGGCCAAATCTGCGAGGAAGTGGAATCGAGCATGATTTGCGGCGTAAACATCCGTATCTCGATTACGACCAGTATGATTTTGACGTGGTGATCGGCAGCGCAGGCGATTGTTACGATCGTTATCTGGTGCGAGTCGAGGAGATACGTCAGAGCGCGCGAATTTTGCGCCAGGCCATCGATAAACTGCCCAGCGGTCCGATCAATGTTGCGGATTGGAAAAACGTCAACCCGCCGAAATCGCAAGTGATGACAAAGATGGAAGAATTAATTCATCATTTCATTGTGGTGACAGAAGGACTCGATGCGCCGCCGGGCGAAGTGTATTTCGGGGCCGAAAATCCCAAAGGTGAGCTTGGCTTTTACATCAACAGCAGAGGCGGCGGCGTTCCGTATCGATTGAAGATTCGCGCGCCGTCGTTCGTGAATCTCAGCATCCTGCCGGAGCTTTTGCCCGGTTGCCTGATTAGTGACGTGCCCGCCGTGCTCGGCAGTCTGGACTTCGTGATGGGCGAATGCGATAGATAATAGAGCCATGAAACCACGGCTGCAAACGCTTGCGCGCCTCACGCTGGTAGTCTTGATCGCCCTCTCCGTCTCTTGCATCGGTAAGCGAATTACCAAGGCCAACGTGGATCAGGTCGCGGAAGGCATGTCGAAGAAGCAGGTGGAATCGATTTTGGGTCAGCCTAATTCGTCGAAATCTGAGGACCCGACGATTACAAAGCAAACGACGTACGTCTATCGTCAGGGCAAGGACACAGTCACGATTATCTTCAAGGATGACAAGGTGCAGTCGAAGGTGAGCACGCTTTCTGATTGATCTGCTGTAGCGTGCTGTCCTGAGCGCAATTTCGAAAAGTCGTCACTCCGTGCGGACGGCGGACGCTACAACAAACGCGATTTGCCGCACATCTGTCCGCTGGGTTAGGTTCAACGATGGCAGACGCGGCGCGCATCCAAATTCCCACTGAGCTGGAGCGGGCAGCGGACGCGGCGATTGCGCGTTATCCAAGCGACCATCGTCGCAGCGCGGTGATGCCGCTCTTGCATTTGTGGCAGGAACACTTCGGGTTCATCAGCGACGAAGCCACGTTTTGGATTGCGGAAAAACTCCAGCTCCAGCCGATCAACGTTCTGGAGGTAGTCACTTTTTATCCAATGTTCCGTCAGCATCCCGCCGGAAAAAGGCATATCCGGATCTGCCGCACGGTCAGTTGTGCGATGGCGGGTAGTCTGGAACTGATGGAGAATTTGTGCACGCGTCTAGGGATCCGGCGGCCGACTGGTGGCGAAGAAATGCATAATCCGATCGCTGTCACTGCCGATGAAGCTTACAGCGTCGAATTTGTTGAGTGCCTGGCCAGCTGCCATACCGCGCCAGTGTGCATGGTTGGCGAGGAGCTCCACGAGAGAGTCGATCCGAATTCAATCGGCAATCTCGTAACGCACGGCGGCTGGAAAGCCGCGGCTCTTTCATGGCCGCCGCATCCTTTGGAACACCGTCTGGTTTACAAAAATATCGGACGTCCCGGTTGGACGACGGACATCGATTGTTACCTGCGCGACGGCGGTTACGAACAATTAAAGCAAGCGTTGACTCTGTCGCGCGATGACATCGTGAACAAAGTCAAAAACTCGGGACTCCGCGGCCGGGGCGGAGCGGGGTTCTCCTGTGGTTTGAAATGGAGCTTCATCAAACCGGACGAAAAGCGGCCGGTGTATTTGATCTGCAATGCCGACGAATCGGAGCCGGGCACATTCAAAGATCGCTACATCCTTCACCAAGATCCACACCAGTTGCTCGAAGGAATGTTGATCTCGTGCTATGCCCTTGGTGCGCATACCGCATACATTTACATCCGCGGAGAATTCCCGGAGGGCGCGAAAATCCTTGAGCATGCCATCGAGGAAGCGCGGCAACGCAATTTCCTTGGCAAAAACATTCTCGGGTCCGGATTCGATGTTGAGTTTTACATCCATCGCGGCGCGGGCGCCTACATTTGCGGCGAGGAAACGGGCCTCATTGAATCGCTCGAGGGGAAACGCGGTTATCCGCGGATCAAGCCGCCTTACTTTCCAGCGGTATTGGGTCTCTATATGTGTCCGACCATCGTCAACAACGTCGAGACACTCTGTAATATTAAACATATTATAGCCATGGGTGGCGCGGAGTACGCGCGCCTCGGCCGGCCTAACAACACGGGCACGCGAGTTCTCTGTGTGAGCGGCGACGTGCAGCGCCCAGGCTTTTTCGAAGTCGAAGTCGGCGCTGTGACGATGGGCCAATTGATTTACGAGATAGCCGGAGGCTTGCGACCGGGCCGGAAATTAAAGGCAGTCATTCCAGGCGGCAGCTCCGCGAAAGTGTTGCGCGCCGATGAACGATTCAAGTTGAAGGAACGACAAGCCGACGGCTCGACAATTGAACGCGAGATTTCGATCGACGATATCCCGATGGATTTCGATTCACTCGCAGCCGCGGGCTCGATGGCCGGTTCGGGCGGTGTGATCGTGCTGGACGATTCGCGCGACATGGTTTGGGCGCTAAACAACATTAACAAGTTTTACGCACACGAGAGCTGCGGCCAATGCACACCTTGCAGGGAAGGCTCGCTTTGGATGCAAAAAATAACCGATCGCATGCTGCGCGGCGGTGGCGTGGTGGAAGATCCGAAAACACTGAAAACCATTGGTGACAACATCGCCGGGCGCACCATTTGCGCATTTGGTGAAGCGTGCGCGTGGCCGACGCAAAGTTTTGTCGAAAAATTCCCGGGAGAATTTGCGGCGCGCGCCCAAAAACCCGTTCCCCCACCCCTTCCGCCCGAGTACACGCCTGAAGAATTAATCGAGGAACAATCAATTCCGACCGTCCCCATGGCCCGCGATCCCGGCTGGGAAAAAGCGGGCGCGAAAGGAACGATTTGATATGTCTGAGGAAAGCAGGAACCCAGGAACATTGTTGAGAGACTCAGAAATCACAGAGTCAATCATTGCAGCTGCGATTACTGTTCATCGTGAGCTAGGCCCCGGATTTCTCGAATCAGTGTACGAGCAAGCCCTTGCCGTGGAATTCGCTGTCCGCGGAATTGCGTTTGTGCGGCAACACGTAATCCCGTTGTTCTATCGGGATCATCAAATCGGCGAGCACCGACTTGATTTTGTAGTCGAAGGCAAAATCGTGGTCGAGTTGAAGGCGATCGAGGCGCTGGAAAATGTGCACTTCGCCATTGTCCGCAGCTATCTCAAAGCGGCGGGATTATCCGACGGTCTGCTCCTTAATTTTTCATCCATGCCATTGACAGTAAAACGAGTTCGTCGTGAGCGAGGCTTTGAGAACACGGATCTACAACTCTAACAATTCCTGCGTTCCTGCTTTCCTTAGATATGTCCGATCCGAATCCTCCAATGTTGAACGTCCAGATTGATGGCGTCTGGCATCAGTTTCCGAAGGGCA
>Ga0207701_10002133_pt1 | contig 20506 bp, 18 predicted proteins | sample KBSSwiSSwithPhiX_FD_184294 | JGI IMG/M metagenome (GOLD analysis project Ga0207701, IMG submission 184294) | Switchgrass rhizosphere bulk soil microbial communities from Kellogg Biological Station, Michigan, USA, with PhiX - S5 (SPAdes) (version 2) | ecosystem: Environmental > Terrestrial >... | reverse complement strand
GCCGCCGCCGCTCGGCGGGCGTCCGATTCAGCAGGTACAGCACCTCGCGCGCGAACGCATCGGCGGTATCGCCGACGCGGCAGGCCGGAATCACTTCGGCTGGCAGACCTTTCAGCACCGGACTGGTGATCACGGCAGGCACGAGTGCCGCCGCGGCCTCGAGCACCTTGTTCTGGACCCCGTGCGAGATGAAGATCGGGGCCACGGCGACGGCCGCGCCCCACAGGTAGGGCCGCACGTCGGCCACCTCCCCGGTCACCATGACGCCTGACGCTTCGGCCTGCCGGCGAACGGCGCCGGATGGCCGCGCGCCTACGAGCGTCAACGTGGCATCGGGCCGCGACGCCAGCACGCGCGGCCAGATCTCGGACATCAGCCAGTGCGCCGCTTTCTCATTGGGGCCGTAGTCGAACACGCCCGTGAAGACGACCGCGGGCCGATCGGCAGGCGGCCCCGGGGGCGCGTACGACGCGATATCGACGCCCTGTGAGAGCACGCTCACCGGCGCCTCAGGGGCAATCCGGAGCAGGAGGTCGCGCTCGCGCTCGTTCACGACGAACGTCTGCCGGGCCCGCATGGACACTTCGGCTTCGAACTGCCGCAGCGTTCGCGATTCCCGCGCGTAGATGGCCGACAGCGGCCAGCGCGCGTCCTGCGCCAGCGTGGCCCACTTGGCCGAGTCCACGTCCACCATGTCGTGCAGGAGCGGAATCTGTCGAAGAGAGGGCCGGGTGGCCAGCCGCGCCATTCCCGAGCAGAACGCGAAGACCACGGACAAAGGCTTGCGCGCCGCGGCATCGATCGTCTCGGCCAGCGCCGGGCCGTCGAGCAGCACGTGGGTCAGCGGCCGGCTGGTCGTCAGGGCAGGCAGCGCGCGGAGCTTGTTGCGCCACGGCGTCACGGGCACGGCGTGGACTTCGTGCACGACGCGCGCGACGTCCGCGACGTGGCTCGCTTCGTCGGCGTCGTGGACGAGTGAGACGAGCGTGACCTCCGCGAACCGGCCGAGTGCCTTGAGCAGGTGATACGCGCGGATCCGATCCCCGCGGTTCGGGGCGTACGGCAACCGGTGGGTGAGAAACAGCAGATTCACGCGCCGGCCCGATCGCCGGCGCCGCGCTGGCGGACGACCCGCGCGGGCACGCCAGCTGCGATGATCCGGTCGGGCAGTGCTTCCGTCACGACGGCGCCGGCCGCCACGACGCTGTCGCGTCCGACGTCGGCCATCACGACCGCGCCGCTCCCAATCCAGCTGCCGGCGCCGATGCGTACCATTCGCAAGTTGCCCGGCTGCTCACGGATAGGCCGATCCAGCGAGCTGATGCCGTGCGTTTCCGGTCCGCTGGGCACGTGGACGCCGGCGGCGATCAGGACGTCGCGCTCGAGGTGCACCAGGCCCAGGTGACAATGCGGGCCGACGTACACCTGCTCACCCAGCCGCGCGCCGGCCTGAGAAAACAGCGTGCCGAACTCGATGGTCACCGAGGCGTGGCATTCGTCGAGGACCCGGCAGTAAAAGGCGCGCCGGAGATACTGGCCGGCAATACCCGGCACGAGCGACAGCGCCTGGCTCGAGCCGTGCAGCGCGCGATCCCGGCCGAACATGGCACTTTTGATCGCGTACGACAGCAGCGAGGGAGCAACGGAGACCGTGGCGGCGATGAACGCGATCCGCTTGAAGACGCTCACGCCCGCTCTCCCGTCATCGACTCATACACGTCGTCGAGCGCTCGCACGCGGCGTGCGAACGAGAGATCCTGTTCCACGTGATTTCGCGCGGCCCGCGCCAGCGCGGCGCGCCGCGCGGCATCCTCGATCAGCGGCTCGATGGCTGCCGCCAATACGTCCGCATCGCCGGACGGCACGATCCTCCCGTGGACGCCATCCTCGCACAACTCGCGCGTGCCGCCGACGTCGGTGGCCACGACGGGCGTCTCGAGCGCCATGGCCTCGAGCACCACGTTCGGCGTGCCCTCGTAGTCGGACGACTGCACGAACAAGTCGAGGGCGTGATGAAAGGCCACGATGTCGGCCTGTTGCCCGACGAGGCGGCAGCGCTCACCCAGGGCAAGCGAGGCGATCTGTTGTTCCAGCGAGCGGCGTACGCTGCCCTCGCCGGCGATGAGAAGCTGCAGCTGCGGGTGCCGCCGGCTCAGCCCGGCGAAGGCGGTGATGAGAAGATCGAACCGTTTCTGCGGTTCCAGCCGCCCGACTGCTCCAAGCACGAAGGCTCCCGGCGAGAGGCCGTATCGTGCGCGTGCCGCAGGCTCCTCGTCGCGCCGGCGGAGGAACGCCGCCGGGTCGATGCCATTGAGGAGCGTGCGGACCCGATCGGCCTCCGCGCCTCGAGCGATCAGCTCGCGCCGGATCTCCCCCGATACCGCGAGCACCATCGGAAAGCGCGTCAGCAGCTTCTTGTCAGCGGGGTAATAGAGGTAGCGCTCCCGGGAGCTATGGCCCGTCCACCCATGCGCGGTCGCGAGCACGCGGACGCCGGTGCGCCGCGCCGCAAGCCAGGTGAGCAGGTCCGTCTTGTAGTCGTGCGAGTGCACGAGGTCGATGCGGTGCTGGGCAATGATGCGCGACAGCCCACCCACGGTCCGCCAATCCCACGAGTTCCGCTCGACGAGCTCGACATACGGAACGCCTTGCGCCCGGGCGCGCTCGTGCACCGTGAAGACGTCGTCTCGCGCATCGCGGAGGTAGCAGACGGTCACGCGCGTGCGCGCGGGGTCGGCGAGCCGTGCTCCGAGCAGGATCGTCTTCTCTGGTCCGCCCCCGGTTCCGCGCACCGTGCGGAACTCCAGGACGTGCACCGGCCGCGTGCTCACGCGGCGTCCGCCTGGCGCCGCGTCCGATGGGTCGCCAGCCCGAGCAGAGACAGGCCGCGCGCCGCGTCGTAGACGAGCGCCACGACGAGCGCCTGAAGCCACGTCGTCGCGCCGCGAAGCGAGCCTCGGCGGATGATCCCAGCCGCGCGCAGAACGGAGGCGGCGACGAGCAGCGCGGCGCCAGTCAGGGCCAACGACGTCACGCTGCGCGATGACGTCAGAAAAGCGGCAATACCGAGCGCGAGCACGGCCAGCCAGAACAGCGGCACGACGACGCTTGGAACGTCTCGCCAGGAGAGCGGCCCACGAACGCTCACGCGCAGGTTGTCACGTCCGCGCCAGAGCTCGCCGCGAAAGAGGGCCCCGAGCGTCGGCGGATCACCCAGGTGGATGCTGGTCATCCCTGGCGTGCTCACCAGCGTCCCGCCGCGGAGACGCAGCTTTCGGCACAAGTCGACGTCCTCGCAGGCCTCCAGTTGCGAATCGAAGCCACCCACGGCGTCGAACGCGGCCCGCCGCACTACCAGGTTGCCCGATCCAAGCCAGCGTGTCGTCGCGGGCTCGCTCGGATGCTCGCGCATGGCGTCGTACATGAGCTGCACCCATGTCGCATGCGCCGGAGACCTGTACGGTGCCCCCGCGGCAACCACCTGCGAATCGGCGAGTGCCGCGAGTGCGGCGCGAAACCATCCCGTCGCAATCTGGTGGTCGACGTCGATGAATGCGAGCAGGTCGCCCTTCGCCTCGCGCGCGGCTTCGTTGCGAAGCGCCGACACGCGGACGCCCGGCTTCGAGATGACCCGGACGCCGAGTGACCGCGCGATGTCCGTCGAGCCGTCCGTGGAGCCGTTGTCGGCCACGAGGATTTCCCGCTGCGCACCCGGGTACGGGTCCGCCTCGATCGCCGCGAGACAGGAGGCCAGATAGCGGGCGCCATCGCGCACGGGCACGATGACCGTCACGGAAGGCTCAACGGGCGGCACGCCGCGATCCCTGTGCCTGCATCGCCTGCTTCGCCATCATGGGGAACTGTCTCGTGGACTGTTCCTTTTCGGAAGCCAGGGCGGTCGTCGAACTCGCCAGCTCCAGGGCGGTCAGGCCCACCAGCGCGACGAAGAAGGGGACCTCGTTGCCTTCCGAGGTCACGAACTGCGCGCCGAACATGAAGCCCACGAGGCCTGTGAACGCGAAGCCGCCCATGCAGGCGAGCCAGGGGTCGTCCCGCCGCCTGGCGAGTCGCCAGGCGCACGCCAGCGAGGAGACGAAGAACACGATAAGCGACAGCATCGCCGGAACACCCGTCTCGGCGCCCACTTCGAGCCAGAAGGTGTGCGCCGCCTTGCCTTTCGTCCACCCGTAGCTCTCGGCGACCAGCGGCCAATGCCGGGGGCCGATCCCGGTGAGCGGGTTGGCCATCATGACGTGGTAGCAGTCCTTCCAGAGATCCAGACGTGACTGCGCCGAGAAGTCGCGCTCATCCGCCTTGGCGAAGGTGGTCTGGAACCGTCCCAGGACCTGCGGTCCGGTCAGGCGGATGGCAAGCGCCGCGACGAGCACCATCGCGACCAGGTACATCGGCCGCTTGGGCATCACGAAGACGATGGCGCCTCCGGCCACGATGAGCGAGAGGATCCCGCCTCGCGAGAACGTGAGCAGCACGGTGTGCAGGATCATGGCGGAGCAGGCAAAGGCCAGCGCCTTCTGCCAGAGCTTGTCGGCAAACAGGCTCAGGAAGAGGGCAGGCCCGATGACCGCGACCAGACTGACGGCGAACGTGTTGTTGTCGCCGAGCAGACCGAGCTCGCGCGCCTGGTTGAAGCCGCGAAGATAGCTCAGGTTCATCTCGAACCCGACCAGGCCCTGTGCCAGCACGATGGTCCAGGCGAGGGCCGTGACCTCGCGGCGCGTATGGATCAGCGTCACGCCCGCCAGGAAGATCAGGAAGTACTTCGACTGCTCGATCACGGAGTCCCAGGCCACGGTCTGGTTGCTCGCCGAAAAGGCGGAGAACAGCAGGCAGACGAAGTAGCAGCACAACGCGAAGACCGGCGTACGCACCTGCTTGAATTTCCAGCGGCCCAACGCCTTGAAACTCCACCCGAGCAGCAGGGCCACGCCGACGATCCGGCTGAGGCCGGACATGTCGCCCGCCCAGCCATACAGCATCTGGGGCCGGGCGACCGAGAAGGCGGCGTAGATACACACGCCTACGACGGGGAAGACGAGCGCAACAACGGCGCCACCGTAGGACAGGAGATAGGCGAGAATCAGGCCCTTCATTTCAGGCCTTGCTCCCCACCGAGAACCCAGAGCGGGCTGGTCTGCGACTGCTCGACGTTGAACAAGGTGTACAGCACGGGGATCCTCGTGAACATCAGCAGCACGAAGATCGTGAAGCAGACCACCATATATGCAAAGAACCCGCGCTCGGTGTACAGCTTCTCAGGGTTCTGCACCGGGCTGTTCGGACGCATCCCGATCCGCAGGTAATACGTGAACATGCCCGCCGCGAGCGGCACGAACAGAATCAGCTCGAGGTGATAGCGGACGATGAAGATGCCCGCAAACAGCGCCGACGTCGTCGCGTAGAAGACGATGCTCAGGAGCAGGTACTCTTCGGTGTAGTGGCGGAACGACTTCCGGTAGCCCGCCGCCACCTCGGGATTCGCAATGTGCCGGTACTCGGCGTAGCGTTTGGTCGCCATGAAGAAAGCGCCGACCATCCAGTACGACAGCAGCAGCGACACCGGCGGGAAGGCCGTCGTCAGCAGCGCGAACCAGCCGAGGAGCAGCCGGACGGCGTTGTTGGCTGACTCGCTGATCACGTCCAGGTACGGCCACTCCTTGGTGCGGACCGGCGGCACGTTGTAAGAGACGCCGAGCAGCCAGAGCGCCACCGCCGACATCCCGAAGTACTTGTTGATCGTGAACGACAGGCCGACACCAGCGGCGCCAAGCGCAAGCCATTCAGCGTACGCGACCGCAGGGACGACCTGTCCCGACGGCACCGGTCGGAACCGCTTCTTCGGGTGAAGCTTGTCGGTCGGCCCGTCGAGCAGCTCGTTCAGCACGTAGTTGCTCGACGCGGTGAGACAGGTCGCGGCGAAGGCCAGCGCCAGCGGCCACAGGCTGCTCCACGACGCGAGTTGCGGCGCGTAGAAGATCGCCAGCACCACGCCGAGCAGCATGAAGGCGTTCTTGAACCAGTGATCGATGCGCGCGATCTGGACGTACGGGCGAATCCTCGACACGAGCCCCATTACTGCCGACTCCGTTCCTGCCGGACGAGCTTGGCGAGATCGGCCATCCGCGGTGCCGCCAGATACGGCGGCTGGTGAGCAATCGGCGCCGCCTGCGCGCCGATGACCACGCAGCGCATGCCCGCCGCTGCGGCGCCGACGGCATCCACCTCAGGCCGATCGCCGACGTACAGAATCGAGTCCGGCGCGAGGCCCCAGCGCTCCGCCGCGGCCAGGAAGCCGCGCGGATGAGGCTTGAATGCGTTGACGTCCGACTCGGTCGCGTCGATCGCCAGCGACACCAGATGATCGAGCTGCATCGCCTTCAGCTTGTCCTCCGCCGGGTAGTCCGAAAACACGCCAACCTTCATCCCGCTGGCTGCCAGCGCCTCGAATGTTTCACGAGTGCCTGGCCTTACGACGCTGGGAAGATACTTGAGCGGCCGGTGGATGATCCATTCGGCCACCACGTCCTCCATTTCCGGCACTGACACGCCGGCGCGGGCGGCAGCCTCAGAGTACTGAAGCCGCTCGAGCGACGCCGCAGGGCGCCCGAGTGCCCGCAGCTCCTCACGCACGTGCCGAAAGCTTTTCAGCGCGTGCCACAGCCGTCCCACTCGCCAGGGCGCGCGCTGCAGCCAGGGTACGGTCGCCAGCTCGCCGGCCATCAGCGCTCGCAGCCGCGACTGCAGGTACAGCGTCCCATCGACATCGAAGAGCACGGCCTCGATCACGATGCGCTCGGTCCCATCAGCCGCCAGATGAACGCGGCGTCCCGCACGAAGAACTGCGCCGTCCAGATGCCTGCCGCCAGCGCGAGACACGCGAATATCGGCCACGCCCGCCGCAGGTCCGCCAGGCTCTCGCGATTGAGCCGCGTGAGCGCCGCCGCGGCATACACCATCAGCACGGGCATCAGCGGGAGCCGGTACCTCGGATGCGCGAACACGAGGCTGTGGAGCGTGCAGACGAAAGCCAGGACGAGCAGCAATGCCCAGTGCACGCGGCGGTCGGCCGGCGGCGCCAGCCATATCCCGGCAAGCGCGGCCGCGAGGACTGTCGGGTACGCCGCGAACGACGCCGCTCCGGCAATCACCGTGAACCACGCCGGCGGGTGAAACAGCCCCTGCATCACCCCCGCCAGGAAATCGCGGTCGAGCGCCCAGAAATCGCCGAACTTGATCCAGCTGCGCCAAAGCGTCTGCACGGGATGCGCCGTGATGTAGCGCACGGCTTCGCCGCGGGCCCAGCGCTCCTTCGTTCCCTCGGTCCACGTGCCGCCGCCCGGCGGCTCCCGGGGGATCCCGGTGATCCAGCTCTTGTCTCCGCTCATCGACACCGCATCCCAGATGCGGTCGTGTGGCGTGTACTCGTAGTTCCCCATCCGCAGATTCAGTCCGCCCATCGTGTCGACGACGACGGGAACGCCCTGCAGCCGTGAATTGCGGACGGCCCATGGTCCGATCGCGATGGCGCTGCCTGCGAGCAGCGCCGCGGCGATCGACAGCCGATTGGTCACGCGGCCCGGTGTCCACCAGGCCACCAGCGGCGCGATGACGAGCGGAAACGGCCAGAGCACGCTTCTGGTGAGCGCTGCGAATCCGATGAGGAGACCCGTGCACAACGCTCGCAGCAGGCTCGGCGTCCGGATCAATCGAATCAGCGCGAGCAGCGCCGCCACGAGGAGCAGCGTAAAGAGCGTTTCCGAGAGAATCAGGAAATTGGCGAACACCAGCGACGGGTACAGCGCCGTGAGCGCGCCGGCGACGACCCCCGCCGTGCGGTCGTAGGCGGCGCTCGCCAGCTCGAAGACCAGCCACGCTGTCACGAGCCCGAGAAGGGCCTGCGCCAGGCGGACCAATTGCAGGCTCTCTGTGCCGCTCACGAGCCACAGGCCTGCGACGAAGCCAGGGAAGAGTGGCGGCCGCAGCGACGTCGGGCCCGACGCAAAGGAGAAGCCGCCGCCGTTGACCAGGCTGGTGGCCAGCTGCACGTAGTCCCGCTCATCGGAGATCCGGGGACCCAACGTGACCGTGCCGGTGAGCAGCAGCAGCCGAAGGAGAAGCCCGCCCGCGAGCACCCACGCCAGACGCACGGGGAGCGCCGGGCGCGATGCCGGTGATTCTGGAGAGTCCGTCATTCAGATCAGGGGAGGAAACGGAGCAAGACTCCCGCCAGAGCCGCGCGCGCGGTGGCGGTGGAACTGCCCGCGATCCGGACGTTCGGCTCGGTCGGGCTGCCCCTCCAGAATGATCGCATGAAACCTCGCTTCCAGGCGGGGCTTCTGTCTGCCGCGGACCAGACTTCGTGACTTCCGCGGGGTTCCAGGGGAGGGTAGTAAGATCCCGCCAATGTCGGCGGCGCCGCATGGGATCGTGCTGTTATCGGAGCTGTATCCGCCCACAATTGGCGGCAGCGGCGTGCTCCTCGAATCACTTTACAGCCAGTTGAACGACGTCCCGATCCAGGTCCTGACCGGCGCGGGCGGCTCCCGGTGCCAGCGCGGCCTTCCCGTCACAGCGATGCCCATGGCCGCACCCGACTGGGGCGTGATTCGCGCGGCCAGCCTTGCCCGCCATCTCCGCGTGGCGCGCGCGGTTCGCCGTCTCAGCGCACCGAACGCAATCGTCCACTGCGGGCGTGGCCTGCCGGAAGGCCTGAGTGCGATGCTGTCCGGCCGCCGGTTCGTCTGCTGGACACATGGGGAGGAGCTCGGCTACGTCTCTACATCGCGGGAACTGACGTGGCTGCTGCCTCGCGTGTACCGTCGCGCCCGCGCGGTGCTGGCCAACTCGCACAACTCGGCCCGGCTGCTCCACGAGTGGGGCGTCGCCCAGGACGCGATCACGGTCATCCACCCGGGAGTCGATCCCGACCGGTTCCGTCCCGACGCGGATCCAGCGGACTGGCGCCGCCGTTTTGCGCCGAACGGCGAGATCCTGCTCCTATCGGTCGGTCGCCTGCAGCGGCGTAAAGGCCACGATCTGGTGCTGTCGGCACTGGCACACTGGCGCGAGACGGATCCGTCAGTGCGTTACCTGGTCGCGGGTGACGGCGACTATCGGGCCGAGCTCGAGCAGCAAGTGCGCGAGGCCGGCCTCGGCACTCAGGTCACGTTTCTGGGTGCGCTGAATGACGCCGCGCTGCCGGGTCTCTATGCGGCTGCTGACATCTTCGTCATGCCAAACCGGACCGATGGCGTGGACTTCGAAGGTTTTGGGATCGTCTTCCTGGAAGCGGCAGCGGCCGGGCTCCCATGCATCGCTGGAAACAGCGGAGGTGCGCCCGAGGCGATCCTTGATGGCGAAACCGGGTTGCTGGTCAGTGGTACTAACATCGAAGAGCTCCTCGAGTGCATGCGGAAGCTGGCCTGCTCCCCGGAGCTTCGGCGTCGTCTTGGCCTGAGAGGGCGCGATCGAGTTCTGGACGCCTTCACGTGGCAGCACGGATCCCGGCGCCTCCGTCAAGTGCATGACTCCATTACCGCGGAAGCCTGAGGCAACCATCGTGGACGGCAATGTCGCGATCGCACCATGGCCCGAGGACGATGGCAACCCGTACCAGAGGCTTTTCTATGAAGCCTTGAGCCCCTTCGGTTTTCGGCGCCATTCCGGGCTTGTCATCAACGATCAGTACCTGCGCGATCATGCGGCCCAGATCGATGCCGTGCACCTGCATTGGCCGGAGTACGCCTGGAGAGTGCATGGCACTCGTCTGGATCGGCAGGCCCGGCTGGTGATAGGCCTCGCTCGATTTCTCCGCCTGGCCGGCCGGCTAGGGATTGCGAGAGTCTGGACGGCACACAATGTCTCGCCGCACGAGGCCAACTCGTGGCTCGATCACATCGGCTATTTCGTGGTGGCCCGAAGCGCAGACGTGATCATCACCCACGGCGCCATCGCCCGCCGTGATGTGCTGACGAGATATCGGCCACGGTGTCCGGTCGTCGTGATGCCGCACGCAAACTACCAGCAGGCGTATCCGGCCCCGCGCGGCGCTGCCGAAGTTCGGCAGGAGCTCGGGTGCCGCCTCGATGTCCCGCTGTTGTCGTGCGTGGGCGCCTTGCGACCGTACAAAGGATTCGAGCTGGCAATCGATGCCGCCGCGCTCCTGAAGGGAGAAGCGCAGCTGCTGATCGCCGGGTCGGCGAAGGACGCGACTTACGTGCAGACCCTGCGACAGATGGCGTCGAAGGCCGGGTCGGTCATCGTGGTGGACCGTCCGCTGAACGATCAGGAGTTCGCGGACGTTCTCGCTGCCTCCGACGTGGTGTTGCTGCCCTACAGACGCATTACGACCAGTGCCGTGCTGCTTGCTGCATGGACGTTCGGGCGGGGCGTTGTCACGACGCCCCTCCCGTACTTCGAGGAGCTGGTGCGCCCGCGTCCCGCTGCGGGCAGGATCAGCGACGAGGCCAGTCCCGGCGCCTTTGCGGCAGCCATTCGACAGTACTTGACAGTGGACCCTGGCGTCCGCAGCGAGGCGGCTTTCCGCGCCGCCGCGGATTACCCCTGGGACGGTTCCGCGCGGCTCGTAGCCGAACCGTTGCGTCGGGCGATTGAGTCTCGACGGGCACGCACACGCGCCGAGTCCGGATGATAAACTCACTATCGACCACGCGGTCGGTAGCAGCGATGTCCAGTGCCATCTTGTCGGATTTCAGGGAGATGCTCGCCGAGCAGGCGGAGTACCGGGAGCTTCTCTATCAGATGACGGCTCGTGACCTGCTCGTACGATACAAGCAGTCGGTCATGGGCTTTGGTTGGGCCGTGTTCATGCCGCTCGTGAACACGGTGTTGTTCTCCGTGATCTTCACGCGCGTCGCGCCGCTCAAGACGGATGTGCCGTATCCCGTGTTCGCCTACACGGGGCTGCTGTTCTGGAACTGCTTCGCCTCGTCGTTGCGCTTTGCGGTGATCTCGCTCAGCAGCAACGCGGTGCTGGTCACGAAGATCTACTTCCCTCGTGAGATCTTCCCGTTCTCCGCGGTTCTCGTGTGCCTGGTGGACCTCGCCGTCGGCTCCAGCGTGCTCGTTGGGATGATGTTCTACTACCACGTGGCGCCGTCGTGGACGGTACTCTATGTCCCGCTGCTGCTACTGATCCAGGTGATCTTCACCGCGGGCATCGGGCTGTTCGTCGCGATGGCCAACCTGTTCCTCCGCGACGTGAAATACCTGTTCGAGATCGTCCTCACCGTCTGGATGTTCGCCACCTCGGTCGTCTACCCGATCGGCGAGGTCGGCGGCCGACTCGGCATGGTGCTGAAGCTGAACCCGATGACGCCGATCATCGACGGCTATCGCGCGACGATCCTGCGCGGCCAGCCGCCCGACCTCGTGGCGATCTCCGTCGCGGGGGCGCTGGCCGTGGTCACGCTCGCCGTGGGCTGGCTGGTGTTCCATCGGGCCGAATACCAGTTCGCGGAGAACGCCTGAGTGGGCCAGCCTGCCGTCGTCTTCGACAACGTCTGGAAGAAGTTTTCCCGCTCGCAACGTTTCAACAGTCTGCGCGACCTGGTGCCGGCGATGGTGGCGGGGTTCACCGCCCGGCGCCAATCCGAGGACCTCGTACGCGAGGAGTTCTGGGCGCTCAGCGATGTCTCCTTCGAGGTCCAGCCCGGCCAGGCGCTCGGCATCATCGGTCCCAACGGGGCAGGCAAGTCCACGGCGCTCAAGGTGCTCACGCGGATCCTGCGCCCCGATCGTGGCACGTCGATTGTAAGGGGCCGCGTCGGCGCGCTCGTGGAGATCGCCGCCGGCTTTCATCCCGATCTGACCGGGCGGGAGAACGTCTACATGCAGGGCGCGATCATGGGGATGCGCCGCGCCGAAATCGACACGAAATTCGACGAGATTGTGGACTTTGCGGGCGTTTCGGAGTTCATCGACACGCCCGTCAAGCGGTTTTCGAGCGGCATGAACGCGAGGCTCGGCTTTGCGGTGGCGGCGCACCTCGATCCGGAAGTGCTGCTCATCGACGAAGTGCTCTCGGTGGGCGATCTGTCGTTCCAGGAGAAGTGCTACGAGCGGATGCAGCGGTTCGTCCAGTCGGGCATCGCCGTCGTCTTCGTCTCGCACAACCTGTCGGCCATCTCCAGCCTCTGCAACCAGGTGCTCGTGCTCAATCACGGACGGCCCGCAGCGCTCGCGCCGACGCACGATGCCATCACGGTGTACGCGAAGATGGTGCAGACGGTGAAGCTCGAGTCGACCGGCGGTCATGCCATCGCGCTGCAGCTCATGGACCAGGCCGGGCTATCGGTGAGCGAACTGGACGCCGGCGCCGAACTGCGCGTGCGCTGCGTTTCCGCCCCCGTCCCGGGCGCTTCCCGCCTTCACTCCGAGCTGCAGGTCCGGCATCTGGAGACAGGCAACCTGATCTACCGCTGTCAGAGCCAGGCCGCCGGTGGCAATCCCATCGAGCTCGCGACCGGTGAACGGTTTGAATCGATGTGGCGCGTGCAGGCCAACTTCGGCCGCGGCCACTACGCAGTCACGTCGGCGCTCCTCAACGACGAGCATCGGTGGGTTGCCGTCTCCGCGCCCGCGCTGCTCACGATCAACGAGCGTCAGAGCGAGCAGGCCGTGGTGTTTCTATCGGCCGCGTGCGAGCTCAATGTCCTGACGGGCGACGAGCGTCCCGCACGTCGCTGAATCCCCGTGACGCCGAGAACCTGGTACTAGTCGCGTGGTGGTGTGACGTAGCTGCGCACCGTGGTCGCCGTCCGCACTCCCAGCAGCCGCATCGACCACGCGAGACGGGATCGGCGTACGGCCGGCGGCCCCTGTCGCACAACGTCGTGAAGCGCGGCAACCAATGGATCGAGTTCCTCCCACGGGATCCCCCGGTTGCGTGCCCGACTGAGCGCATTGAAGCAGCTCCAGAGCAGCACCTTCCCATGAGCCTCGAGCAGGTCCGGACGCGCGACGATGGCCGGCGCCATGCGGCCCATCAGGGTTGCGTGCCCACGCATCTGATCGACGAGCCTGACGGTCGCCAACTGCGAACCTGGATGGCGGCGATAGAGCGCGCCGACGTAGGCCACCGGAACGAGCGGCGGCCCCAGCAGGGCCACACGCCACCACAGGTCCCAGTCCTCATACCAGCGCAGCTCGGCGAAAAAACCGCCTGCCCGGCGGATCACTTCCACCGGCGACAGCCAGCAGTGCGGCGGCGCAAGGTTCGACTCGATGATCGCGGGGAAGAAGGCCGGCGCCTCTGGAATCCGCGTGTCGTATGGAGAGGCCGGATCCTCGCTGAACCAGGAGCAGCCCATCAGCGCGACCGCGCCCGGCTCGCCTTCGATCGCCGTTGTCAATTGCGCCAGCGCCTCGGGCTGGAGCAGATCGTCAGCATCGAGGAACAGCACGTGCGACCCGCGAGCCTCCGCCAGCGCGCGATTCCTCGCCACGGACTCACCCTGATTGGCTTGTCGCACGACGCGCACCGGCGGACCGAACGCCTCGGCGAGCGCGGCGGATTCGTCGGTCGAGCCGTCGTCAACCACGATGATCTCGAGCGGAGGACGCGTCTGAACGAGCACTGAGCGGATCGTGCGCTCGATGAACCGGGCGCCGTTATAGCACGGCGTGATGATGGTGACGGTGATCGAATCCGGCTTCGGCTCGTCCGTCATGACGACGATCCGGTTCGCGCCCGATCGAGGCTTCGATAGAGCCGCGCCAGCGTCTGGAGGCTCGATCGAGGATTGAAGACCGCCTCTACGCGCGCCCGGCCCCGTTGGCCGAGCGTGGAACGGAGGTCCGCGTTGTCGATCAGGGTTCGCGCGGCCTCGACCAGTCCCGTGAGATCCCCGGTCTCGACGACCAGTCCGGCATCGCCGACCACTTCCCCCGGCGCCCCGGCGCGATATACCGCCACCGGCCGGCTGCACGCCATCGCCTCGCAGATGCTCATGCCGAACGTCTCGTATTCGCTGGTCGACACGAACACGTCGATCGCGTGCAGGAACGGCTCGACGGGTTCCAGATTGCCAAGCCACAGGCAATCGCGTTCGAGACCGAGCGTGGTGGTCAACGCACGCATCTCAGCCGCGTACTCTTCATCGCCCTTTGAGGGCGTGCCCGCGATGACGCCGAGCACGCGGGGATCCCGCATGCGCAGCTCGCGCACCAGCCGCAGGAAGTCCTCGACCCGCTTCCCCGGCCGGATCGCGTTGGCCTGGCCGACGACGATCGTGTCCGATGTCGCCTTCCAACCGCGGCGCAGCGAGTCCCGGCTGCCATTCTCGTTGCCGAAACGCTCGAGATTCACTCCGAGGGGGATGACGGTCTGCCGCTCCTCGGGAAGAATGCCCGACATCGCCTCTCGACAGGCCGCTTGTTGGGCATGGCTGGTCCAGATCAGCCGGTCCGGGCGCCGCCAGCCGGTGAATGCCCACTCGACGAACCCGCGATCCAGGAGGAAGTGTGCGGCGCAGACAATCGGGCGCCGAATCAGCGCGGCGACCGCCACCGCGAAAGGGTAGACGTTGTGCTCGGAGTGCACGACGTCGATCTGCCAACGGCGCGCCCGGGCGGCGACCGACAACACCGCCCTGGCCGACGTGAGCGCCCCGGACCATCCAAACCACGGCATCTCGCCGACGGTGTGCGGAATGCCGTTGGCGGCGATCCAGCCGGCAAGCGGGCCTTCCTTCGCGAGCGCGAAGTGGAAGCGCAGGTCCGCCTGATCCTGCAGGTGTACCCAGTCGAGCACGACGCGCACGCTGGCGCCCAGATTCGGATTGTCGGTGAGGTAGAGAATGCGCAGGAGGAGCTCCGGACGGACCTCGATATAGTATCAGTCGCCAGAGAGGAGGCAAGCCGCGGCGTGTCGCCGACGCGCGAGTCCCATCAGTCCGGTCTCGTCAGCATCGTTCTTCCGACCTACAACCGTGCCGGCATGCTCGGCGAGGCTTTTGCCTCCATCGCCGCACAGACCTACACGCGGTGGGAGGTCATCGTCGTTGACGATGGGAGCACGGACGAGACGAGCCAGGTCCTCGATGGCCTGCGAGCTGGAATGACAGGCCCGGTCCGCATCGTGCGGCAGGCCAATCAGGGCGCGTACGCCGCCCGCAACACCGGGCTCGACCACGTGACGGGAGACTACGTCGCCTTCTTCGACAGCGATGACCTCTGGCTGCCCCACCATCTGCAGCGCACCGTGGCCGCCCTCGACGCGCACTCCACGCTGGACTGGGCGTACGGCGCCTGCCGCATGGTGGACATGGCCACTGGCTTGCTGCTCTCCCCGAGTACCTTCTACGACGCCGGGCGTCCGCGCCCGTTTGTCCGTCTGCACGCCAGTCGCGACGGCGATCTCCGGCTCATCGACGATCCGGGCGCTCTCGGCTGCCAGATTCTCTACGGCCTGTACTGCGGACTTCAGAACTCCGTGATGCGACGCCGCGTCTTCGATCGTCGCCGCTTCTGGCCGGACTACCGCGTCGTCGAAGACGAGCTGTTCGTCGTGAGGGTCCTCGCCGAGGGAGGCACTTTCGCGTACTACGACGACGTGCATGTCATCTACCGCGTGCATGGCGACAACTCGTCCGGCTCGGCTGCGGTCGGTGACGCCACGAAGACCCTGAAGATCTACGAGGAGATGGTTCGAGGGTTCGAGCGGCTGCGCGATGAGCTTCCGCTGCCGCCGACGGCGCGCCGCGCGCTGGCGCGGAGGCTGGCGACCGACAGGTTCTGGGGCCTCGGCTACAGCTCGCAGTGGCGTGGAGGAGATCGGCCGGCCGCCCTGCGATCGTATCGGACGGCGCTCAGTGAATGGCCGTGGAGCGCGCGCATGTGGAAGACGTACGCGCTCGCGCTGATGCGATCGGCCGGGTCAGACTAGCCGCGCGTAGCGCGCCCACTCGAGCGTGAGCGCCATCGCGCGCGCACGCGGCACCAGGCCTCGATAGCCAAGACGCGCGGCCGCCTTGTCGAACGCGACCAGCGTCGGATCGACGCGGAACGTGACCTCGAATGGCGGCGGTGGGGGAGCCTCGCGGTAGGTCACCAGCTGGTCCACGCCCATCGCGCCGAGCACCCGGCGCTGCAGTCCGGGCGAAGCCTCCCACATGCGCCGCGGCCAGACGCCGAACGGATCGGTCCACATCACCTTCTTCGCGAGGGCACGTACCTCCGGCGAAAAGGCGATCTCCTTGCCTCCCTGGACCCAGCGCCGGATCCAGCCGGGATTCGACTCCTCGCCACCGCTCGATGCGGGCGTGACGTGCACGGTGGCGCGGCTGGCTTCCGCGAAGTAGTCGTAGAAGGCTTTCCACGACAGCTGATCGGGCTCGCTGATCAGGAACGCCTCTCCACCGATCTCGACCGGCGCGTCGAGCGCCCGGAGAATCGACTCGACGACGTTATCGACGTACACCATGTTCGACGGCGTATTGGCATCCCCCTGGAGCACCAGCCGCCCCGACCTGAGCGCGGTGAGCGGCCTTGTGGTGAACGTGCGCGAGAACGGCCCGTAGATCCGCGCGGGCCGCAGGATGACGGCATTCAGTCCCTTGCCGCCGGCATCGAGCACAGCTTGTTCCGCAAGGTACTTGGCGCGCCCGTAGTCGACGCCCGAGCCTGGATCGAGTGGCACGCTTTCATCGAGGCGTGCCGGCACCGTCACGCCGTGCACGGCCATGCTGCTGACGTGGACGAAGCGGCGGACTCCGGCCGCGAGGGCGGCGTCGGCCGCGACCTTCGTGCCGTCCACGGTGGTCTTGAACGCCGTCTCCGGCGGCCACGTGGTCCCGACGGCACAGTGCACCACGGCATCGCAGCCCGCCGATGCCTTCGCCATGTCCTCGCGAGAGGTGACATCGCCGATGGCGATCTCCAGCGGCCAGCGCGCCAGGCGCGCAGCACTCGCAGGCCGCCGCACCAGCGCGCGGACGTCCCACCGATCCATCGCCTGGAGCAGTTCGACCGTCCGGCACCCGAGGAAGCCGCCGGCACCTGTGACGAGCACGCGCGGCCGCGTGGTCCCGGCGATCGCCGGAGCCTTGCCACCGCCCAGGGCCGCGGCGTCGAGCCCTTCGTCGGCCCAGGGCTCGCGGAGCGGCGCTGGCGCGCTGTAGCAGTCCTCGATTGCCTTCACGACCGGCACCACGGAGCGGCCGGAGAGCGCGGGTGGCTGGCCCGATCGAATCGCCTGCAGCCAATCGTCGAACTCGTCGCGGAACGCCTTGTAGCCGATCGCTTCGGCCTCATCCGACCATTCGGCCTTCAGGACGAACGGGCGATCCGATCCCGAGACGACGTCTCGTGCGGAGGCGGAGGAGGGGACAACGTGGACGCGGTAGAAGTCGCCGCGCACCAGTTCCAGCAGCGCGTGTTCGCACTGAACCCGAATCGTGCCGCGCAGGTCCCGCGTCCGGCTCAGCTCGAGGCGGGCAGGGACCGCGCCCCAGCGTGAATCGATCGTGAACCGCGCCTCGCAGTCCGTTTCTATGCCGCCCCGGGCGTTGTCCGTGTAGGACGTCACGCGCCATTCGCCCGGAACGAGAAGGTGCGCCTGGTCGATCAGGTGAGTGCCGATGTCAATCAGCACACCGCCGCCGCCGCCGGCTTTCGTGAGGACCGACAGCGTCGCGAGCTGCCACGTGTATTCGCCGCCCTCCTCGAGGTCCACGGAGACGGGCCTTCCGAAGACTTCTGCCTCCACCAGGCCGCGCAGCAGGCGTGCCACCGGCAACAGGCGGCGGTAGAGACCAACCGACAGGACCCGGCCGGCAGCGTCTGCCGCCGCCACCATCGCTTCCGCGTCGCGCGTCGCCGTGGCCATCGGCTTCTCCACGAACACGTGCCAGCCGCGCGCGATGAAGTCGAGCGTCGCTGGCGCGTGATGCGCGGGCGGCGTGGCCACCACGGCTGCGTCCGCCTCCGAGGCTCCCACAGCGCTTGCGTCGTCGTGGATGCGAGAGATGCCGTACGCGTCGGCCAGCTCACGTGCGCGGGCCACGTCGCGATCCACGAGCGCGACGATCTCGATTCGATCGTGGCCGGCGAGGACCGGCAACAGGCTGTTACGGGTTACCGCGCCGCAGCCAACAACGACGAGCCGGAGGCGGCGGGAGCTGACGGGTTCGGAGGACGGCATGGAGTCTGATCGAATGGTACAACGGCGTCAGTGCTGGACGCCGAGGACCATGTCGTACAGCGACTGCAGGCGCGAGGCGTGCGCGGCCAGGCTGAAGGCACGCTCCGCGCGTCGACGGGCCGCGAGCCCGAGGCGCTGCCTCAGCTCGGGTGAATTGATGAGCGGCTCGAGCGCAGCCGCCAGGGCGTGTGGGTCCTGCGCCGGCACCAGCACGCCGGTTTCCCCGTCCACGACCATCTCGGGAATGCCGCCGACCCGCGATCCCACGACCGGCCGTCCCGCCGCCATCGCCTCGAGTGTCGCGTTGCCGAGCGGCTCGATGTGCGAGGGCACGGTGATGACGTCGAAGGCCGGGATGAGGCGCGGCGCGTCTGGACGGAACCCGAGGAATCGGAAATGACCGGACAGCGCGAGCGATGCCACCCGCTCTTCCATGGCGCGGCGCAGCGCGCCGTGTCCCTTGAGATCGTCGCCGAGTACTGCGAACGTGGCCTTCACCCCTTTCTCGACGAGCAGGCGCGCAGCATCGAGGAACTCCCAGATCCCTTTGACCTCGGCTACCTGGCCCGTCAGCGCGACGACGACGTGATCGACCGGCAGATCGAGGGAACGTCTGAGGTCGACGCGCGCGGCGTCGGTGATCGGAGGGGAGATGCTCACGCCGTCGTAGACCACCTCGGAGCGCCCTTCGAACAAATCGGGGCTCTGCGCGCCGGCGTCCGCACGCAGGTACTCGGACACGAAGAAGACGCGTGCGGGCGCGGGCCGGAGGAACCACGCGAAGCCCGCGGTGGTGTCCGGGAAGCGGATGTGCGTGACCGCGGGACGCCGGAGGACTCGCGCCGCGTAGCCGCCCGGCTGAAAGCTCGGCGCGTCGTTGCTGTGAATGATGGCGGCGCCGACCCGTCGCGCGGTTCGCGCGACGCGCGCCACGCTGGCCGCCCAGCGGAGCGGGTGGCGCCGATCGAGCCGCGCGATCGAGACCACTTCACAGCTGAGGCCGGCCGCGCGGAACGCTCCCAGCGTTTCGCCGCTGGTGCCGAGAACGACATGCGGCCTGTAGCGCGCCGGATCGAGGTTCTGAACGGTGAGCAGCAGCGCCCGCTCGGCGCCGCTGAAAAATGGCGCCCACGCGAGGTAGAGAACGGTGCGCGGCGAGCCTGCGGTGGCCCGTCCCGGGGTCACCGGTCGTTGCCGAGGAACCGTCCGAGCGTCTTCCGGTTGGCGTCGTCCAGGTTGGGGAAGATACAGGCGACCAGATACCGGTTGGTCCGTCGCGTCTGGGTGCCAAGCTCCGTCCGGGTCACCTCGGCGGTGGCCGAGAATGGCGCGCCTCCCAGAACCGTGCGCACCTGGACCCTGCGGCCCACGGGCAGCTCGGCCGAGGCCGAGAAAGCCACACCGGTCAGGCTGAGGTCCATGATCTCGATGTCGACGACGCCGGGCCAGAGCAGTTCCGAGGCTTCGTGCGGAGCCGACCGCGAGTGCCGCCGTCGCTCGATGGGCGTGGACTCGCCGCGGATGTCCATCGGGTCGGCCTCAGGAAGCGGAGTTGTCATTTGGAACGTTCCCAGGGGAGAGGAACTCCAGGCCGACGAGGTAGCGCTGTCCCTCGCCTCCTCGCCAGGTGGGCTTGACGTGCTTGACGCGGACCATCACATCCTGCGCCGCGGCCCCTGACTTCAGCCGGATGGAATGCACCGAATCGGTGGCGAGCGGCCAAGGCGCTTCAATCAGCGCCCCGCCGGCGCTGAGGTTGATTAGCGGCAATTGGTCGAGGCTCGCAACCGAGCCGCGCAGTCGTCCGACGATCTCGAACCGTGGCTGGCCTCGCCTGTCACTCACTGCACAACCCACCCTCAAGGCGGCGCGCCGCCGGGCCCGAGTTTTTGCCCGCAAAGGATCTTTGAGAGAGCTAGCAACGAACCGGCCAAATTGGCCTGTCCACTGTGAAAATCGTGCAACCAGCGTGATTCCCCTGCAACAGCGGCAAAAATCCGCCTCAGCAGTGTCAAGCGACAATAGTGTAAAGATCAAGGAAGTTTTACTCAAGCGCTACAAAAGTCTCCGCTGAAGCTGAATCAGTATCAATCGCGAAACTCTTACACTGGCTCGCGCAGCTATCATGAAAGACGTGCCGCCGCGTCCAGAGAGTGGGCTGAGAAACCGCCGCAGAATTCGCGCTTTTCTCAGGCCGCTCCTCGCGTTGTGCTCAATTGCGATTCTCCCGACGACTCCTTTGAGCGCGCAAACCGGCGCCAACATCCTCGTCGTGACTAACGCCGCGGACCCCGACTCGGCCCGGATCGGAGATTATTACGCCAG
>Ga0207701_10002131_pt1 | contig 20520 bp, 23 predicted proteins | sample KBSSwiSSwithPhiX_FD_184294 | JGI IMG/M metagenome (GOLD analysis project Ga0207701, IMG submission 184294) | Switchgrass rhizosphere bulk soil microbial communities from Kellogg Biological Station, Michigan, USA, with PhiX - S5 (SPAdes) (version 2) | ecosystem: Environmental > Terrestrial >... | reverse complement strand
TGATCAAGGATCTGCGCCATTTGTTTGAAATTGAGAATTTGATCTCGCTCAAGGAGCAACAAACGACCTCCTGCGACCAGGGGAGATAAGAGTTCAAACAAACTGATGCTGAAGGTAAATCGAGCCATCGCCGGCATGATATCCTGCCCATTGAAGCCATAACGCTCCTGGGCGGAAACGATGTATTGGATAAGATTGCCATGGCTCGCCATGACCCCCTTGGGTTTGCCGGTTGTGCCAGAGGTATAGACGAGATAGGCAGTTTGATCCAACTCGATCTCGACTCCTGGATTGTTGTTGGGAAAGGATTGAAGTTTGTCTGAATCCCGATCGAAACTGAAAATGGGGACCGCGCTCGGTGGGAGGTTTGGGATGACCAGAGAGTCTGTCAGAATTATTGTAGGCTGGTTATCTTCCAGAATCGTGATGATCCGCTCCAACGGGTCCGCCGGGTCCAGTGGGACATAGACTCCACCTGCTTTCAGGATGGCGAGAAGACTCACCGCCACGTTGAGGGAGGCTTTCAGGCACATTGCGACCCGAACCTCCGCTCCAACACCAGTATTGATAAGGTAGTGAGCGAGCTGATTCGCTCTCAGATTCAACTCTTCGTAATTGAGTTGTTGCTTCTTGAAAATCAATGCGATCGCGTCCGGCTGCTGAACCGCATGGATTTCGATGTATCGATGGATCGGAATTTTCGGAAAATTGGCCGGCTCCGCTTTTCCTTCGGCGTTCACCGGGCGGATCTCTTGTTTTAACGTGGCGCGCATTTCGTTTGTTGGATCGCGTTATCGGGTCGGGGAGATTTCGGTGAAAGCGTCGTGTTCTGCAGAGAGCGATAGAAGCACTGCGCATGCCGGTCTGGCGGATTCTCCACCACGCGTGTTGACCGGCGGAGGACAGCTTCGCGAGGGCGCTTATCGGTGGGCGGGCGGCGAAAATATCGCCTGAGTCTTTACGACCGTGGACTCGACACATTAAGGTGCCGGCATGAGCACGGATTTACTTCAGCAGGCCAGCGATCGGTACGAAATTGCGGATGCCCTGCATCGTTTTGCTTTCGGTCTCGACCACGGGGACGCGGATTCGTTGGCGTCAGCGTTCACGGACGATTGCGTTCTGGATTTCCGGCCTGCCGGCAAGAAGCTCGGGATCAATTTTCCGGTGTTGCGCGGTCGCCAGGGTATCCTCGATACGTTGTTGCCGTTCCTTGGTCCGCTCGACACCACACACACGGCAAGTAACCTTCAAATCGAAATCAGCGGTGACACAGCGACACTGTATGCTTATGTCATGTCACAACACTTTATGCCGCGCGAAGGCTGCCGCCCGGGATCGGAGCACGCGCTTCTGATGAACCGCTACGATTGCGAGCTGGTGCGTGACGGCTCGAAATGGCGTTTCAAGCGTCTCACGATAGACAACGCATGGTTGCAGGGCGACGCAGAAATTCTCAACGTGCGCGCGACTCACCGTGTCTTAAGTGGGAAGCCTAAGAAATGCTGAACGAAGCCATCGGTGGGAATGGCGCAGCGGCTAGAGGCCTTGAGTGACCTCGCGATCATAGATTTTCATTCCGCGCGAGAGATAATTCTTTAGTGCTGCTGGATGATCTCGCGTGCAGGTGTGGACCCAGACGCGCGAGGCATCCCATGACCAGGCGCGCGAAATCGCATCGGTCAACAGAGCGCCTCCCAATCCGCGGCCTAAGAAGTCTGCGGTGAGACCCAAATAGGCTATCTCAACCGACTCAGTATCGTCGCGGTGCAGTTCATAGTAACCAGCAATTGATCCACCAAACAGTGCGACAAACGTTCGTAGGTCGTTCGAGCTTACATAACTTTTCCATTGCCCGTCGGTCCATTGTCGCTTGTCCATCCATGCCCAAGGCTCACCCACCCAACAGTAAAGAAATCGGTTTAATTGCCACTGAGGACCAACTGTTTCACGTACTTCAAATTGCGGGTCCGCGGTGGCCCCGGGGATTAGCTCCTGTTGCGACATCATTTGCAGATACGTCGTTGTGACTTCACTCATGGCGTGTCGGACGGACTCGGGAAAAGCAGACCAGTTGCCATGAGTGGCAGCAAGAGGAAACTGGTCTAATTTTTTGAGATGACCTCCCGTCGACTCGCGGAAGGGGTGAATGATTGAGAAATATAGGCCAGTATCCCTGGGACATCGCCGCTACAGGTTCTCAAATACTCCTGGGTCGAACGGCGGGTTTTGAGTGATGGATCGAACGGTCGTCTTTTCCAGGATCTTGCCGGTGGCGAGGTCGCGATCAATCGATGCAAATGGGTAGAGTAGTCCGCCGACTCTCCGAAAGTCGCTGACCTCGTTTTCGATCGTCGTCGGGGTGGGGTTAATATCCGGATGCAGCGGACGCACATCACGACGGCGCGTGACCAGCCACGAGCTTGGATCGAGATACAAAGTGGTGCGATATCCATCCGAGAGGGTGACTTGCAGGGTGTAGAGGTTAGTTCCATTGACTTTCTCGCGACCGGTGAGGTCGAGGCGGTGACCACGCGCTCGCAACTCGTGCAGGCCGAACAGATGCCCAGGTAACTCGACGCCATGTCGCAGTGCCGCTGTGGCAGTGGCTGATTCGTCGACCGGCGCGCCTTTCCCTTTCCATTGCCAGCCGCGTGCGCCGTGGAGTGCTTCTGTGTAAACGTGCTGCCCGTTGGCAGAAATATCGATCCGCATTGAGCCCGACCTGGCGGCGAGATAAACTCCGTCGACCTCGAACTCCGGATCGGCAATATGCAAATCGAACCGTATCGAATGAACCGCTTCGATCGCTTTGCGGCCCCCGACCGCTTTAGAGTTCCGCTCGATCAATTCGTCAACGGTTAATGGCCGGGGATGGCAGGCGACCAGACTCAATGCCGCAGTTAACACGTAAGCCTGAACGCAACGGAGCGTGACAAAAAACTTCATCTACTCATTAGACGCCGCTGATCGCGAAAATCGTCTCTCGAATTGCGGGTCAGCGAAAAAGAAGATGCGTCAAATGATGAACAGCCGCGTTTGCAGCTCAGAAGCTCAGCAGAGCATAGCCTTTGTTTTGATATTGCATCAGCACGAGTAAGGCATCGGCCGCGAGAGTCACGTCAGGGGTTAGAATTTTAGGATCGATCCTTTCTCCGGCGAGATATTGGCCACAGACATAAAACTCGACTCCGTGTTTTTTCATCGTAGCAATTGTTTTCAGGTTCGGGTTCTCGACGCCAAACTTCGCCTTATAATGGGCGTCATCGAGAATGCCATCGACGGCAGCGCCGTGAAAAACGACTACGAATTTAGCGTTCTCCATCGGCACCTTCTCGACGGCAAGGGCATTGAGCTCTGACCCTGCCATGTTTAAGGCGGGAACGAGTTGAGCTGGTTTTTCGGCTCCCCGCGTGGCGTCGAAAATTGCGCGATAAATATTGGCACGGGCCGGCGATAATTCGACATTTGGGATGGCGACGTATCCGTCAGCCGCTGGGACCGCAGGGGATTTCGCAGCGGGCCACTGCCCCGCCGCGATACCGGCGCTCGCCAGCAAAAGAATAAGAATTTTCATAGCAAGTGGACTCTCCTTCTAGTGAGACGGTAGTGAGGAGTCGAGAGAATCTGGAGGGCGCGTGCGCTCTGGGAGTCTGGAAATCTGGCAAGAAGTCGCCGGTTTTCTCCAACAATTTACCGCCTTGTCAGAGTCAATGCCATTGCGCAGCCTGCCGCAATGCGATCGTCGACGGAGTTACGAGAAGATGCGAAATTGGTACGCGCGATTGGCCTCCCCGGTCTCACGGCGAACATCGTTAATACTACTATCGGAGCGAGTATTTTCGTTCTGCCCGCGCTCGTAGCGGCGATGCTTGGAGCGGCCGCGCCTTTGGCCTTTCTCGTCTGTGCGCTGGCCATGGCACTCTTTGTGACTTCGTTCGCGATCGCAGGTAGTCGCGTTTCCCTAACCGGCGGACTTTATGCGTATGTCGAAGTGGCGTTTGGTCCATTCCCAGGATTCCTCGCCGCCGTCCTTACATTCCTGGCTGCGACTCTGAGTGTTTCCGGAGTCGTTAGTCTTTTCGCTAACTCATTCATCGCGCTGATGCCGACACTGGACTCTGGTCCGGGTCGATTCCTGATCACTCTCATCATTTTCGCTGCGCTCGCGTGGATTAATGTGCGCGGAGTGCGCCACGGCACGCGCGTGGTTGAGTTCGTAACGATCGTGAAGCTGTTGCCTCTACTTTTCTTTGTGATCGTCGGAATGTTCTTCATAAACAAAAGCGGTGCGATTGCCTGGGCGTGGCCCTCGGGCCAAACACTTGGTCAGGGCGTGTTGCTCCTAATCTTTGCGTTCGCCGGCGTTGAAGTGGCTCTGGTGCCCAGCGGTGAAGTGTTAAATCCGGCGCGGACGGTACCGCGGGCGATCTATCTAGCGCTGGCCATCACCACAACACTTTACATTCTGATTCAGTTGGTCGCCCAGGGCACCCTTGGCGCGGAGCTTGGAAAATTCAGTGCTGCCCCGTTGGCGGAAGCGGCTGGTCGTTTCTCCGGAGCGATGGGACGCAATCTTCTTCTCGTCGGCGCAACAATTTCGGCTTTCGGATATGTCACCAGCGATGTCCTAGGTTCGCCGAGAACCCTTTTCGCGTTAGGGCGAGACCGTTTTCTCCCGAAAATATTCGCCCATGTGCATGCCCGGTTTCGCACCCCGGACGTCGCGATCGTGACGTATTGTTCGCTGTGTTTCCTGCTCTCTTTCAGCTCGAGCTTTCAACAGCTCGCCATTCTGGCGAATGTTGCCGTTCTCCTGCTTTACTTGCTTGGCTCCGCCGCCGCGATTGCACTAATGCGTCGAGATGTGCGCTCAGACGGAACGCCGTTCCATTTCACCGGCGCCGGAATCGTCCCGCTGCTCGCGATCATAGTCATCATTTGGATTCTGACTCATGCGACACGGAAAGAGTTTGCCATTACGGGAGTTGTTCTCCTGATCGCGGCCGTTCTCTTTCTCTTTCGTGGGAAACGGTCGGGACAATCAGGCTGAAAATGTCTGAGCCGGGTTCTTCCTGATACGCCTAGTGGTCGCGGGCGATTTCAAGGATTATATGTACGGACAACCGGGATCTTGCGGCCGCTTTCCGCGGGAATCTCGTCACGCACCACTTGATCATGCGCAGGAATGACCACCTCGGTCTCGCGGCGTTGGTATGCACAAGATCCGAAGAGCAGGCTTGCGAGGACGCAAAGCAGCATGATTGATTTCATATCTCATTATTGTCGCGGGACCGGACCTCGACAATAGGAAACATCCCTGACTTTCCGACTTGGGCGCCGCCCTAACAATCTCCGCTGAGCGATCCGAAGCGACCAGTCAACGCCAAGCGTAAACCAGGGCTACCATCGGGACCCCCCGGTTCGGATGAGTACTTGTCACCTGTTTCCACTGACATACGTGATTCACGTATATGAGCTTGAACGCCACAGCTCAATTTTTGGCAGGCAGGCTGGTGAAAGTGCCATCGGAAAATTGGAAATAACGGCCCGTCGCGCGGTCCCACTCGGCGCGCCTCATTTGTTGCTCATAAACCGCCTCCAGAATCCCGGTGCGGGTTGAAAGCAAGCCTGTTTCAGCCGTGCGCAGTTCCAGCTCCGAGGCCAGTCCTTGCTGCCAGCTGTTCTCGACGACCGCGATATTCTGCTCGGCTGCGCCCGCCGCTTTGGTGAGTGATCCGTGACGAGCAGCAATGGCGCGAAAGTTATTTTGCAATCCTGCCAACTCGCCGGCCACGCTTGTTTCCAATTTTTTCAATTGCAATTCATTCACCTCTCGCATCGATCGCTGGCGCATGGTCGCGCCGCTCACTTTGCCGTTATCAATCACTCGCCAGGTATAACTCGCGCCGGCGCGGATCTCGGAAGAAACGAGATCATCGGATCGCTGCCCGGAACCTGAGCTGGCCTGGAGAATATTGGTCGAGGGAATGTAACGACCCAAAAGATTGAGATCGAGTCGCGGATAATAACCGGACGCGGCGATTCGCTGGTCTTCCCGCGCGACGCGAACAAGAAGGCGAGCCAGACGAAGATCCGGGCGCCGTTCGAGGGCGCCATTCGTCTCGCTTTGCAGCGACAGATTGACGGGGGTGAAATCGAGGGTGCCCTGCGGTGCGGGCAACGTCGCGCCGGGTGCCAGATCGTCGCCCATGGCCGTCGCGAGCTGCAAAATTGCGATGCCGTAAGCGCGATGCGCTTCATCGATTTTTGGATCGAGATCACGCGCGAGCAGCGTCGCTCGGGCCAGCGCCCCGCGATCGACGGAACCGGCCTCATAGCGCGCCTGCTCACTCGTTAGGTTGGCCTCGAGACGCTGACGTTGCGAGCGGCCGAGCTCCTCGAGCGAGCGATTAAAGAGCGCGGTGTAAAAAGCGCCCCGGACCAAATGCAATTGCTCGACGACGGCGACGTTCAATTGCTGAGCTGCAACGAGCAGAGCGAGGTCGCCGCGACGCAACGAGGCGGGAATTGCCGCTTGAAAAAGGGGCTGACGGAAAACGCCTTGGACGAAGGCGATTGGCTCGATTGGCCCCTGACCGGCGCGATGTCCGCCTTGAGCGCCCGCAGGAACGGTAAGCGCCGCGACAGGTAGCGCGAGGGAACGGAACACGAGCCGCTGTCCTGAGGCTTGTTCGAGCCCGGCTTTGGCCTGCTGGATGCGTGGATTTTTTTCCAATGCCCGGTCCAGCGCTTCATTCAAAGTCAAATCGCCGGCGGGGCACAGCCTAACGAACGCGAGAGCAAACCCGACGAGGAAATGCGGCTTCATCGTCGTCCACCAAGTTTTGACGGCGGTTGGACCAAATCATAAACTTGATCCACCGGGGCGGCGTCAGGCCCGGGAGGTTTGTTCGAGCGATGTTCTCTCCCGCCGGATTCGGCGCTGCCGCCCGATGCGCGTTCCAGTCGTGCCAGCGCCGCGTTATGAATGTAAATCGCGCTCAAGCGAGTCGTCCGGGTGCGAGTCACGTCCGCCGAAGCCTGCAGCACATCGAGTTGTGTCCCCAGTCCTGCGGCCAAATTGCCTTGCGCATAGGCGAGAGCCTCGTCTGCCGTTTGGACGTTTTTGGTCTGCGCCTGTAGGACGCTGTCGGCTTGTTGCAGATCGAGAAAAGCACTGCGCACTTCTGATTCGATCCCGAGCTTCACGGCCTTGAGGGCAAGAATTGCTCCGTCGCGGCGGGCGCGCGTCGCTTGCATTTTGCCGCGGGTGGCAAAGCCATCAAACAAAGCCCAGGAGGCGTTAACCCCAAATACATATCCGTGATTGAACTGCTGGCCCACATTCGGATCACTCTCGCTGTAAACTTCGTAGCCGCTGAAAAGATCGACGTGGGGCTTTGTTTCGCTGCGATCGACTTCCAGTTGTTTTTCTTCAATGGCGACGTCTTTTTGGGCGGAACTAATTTCGGGTCGCTCGATCAACGCGCGGGCCAGGGTCGCATCCAGATCTGGGCGCCGCGGTTCATATTGCAAGGTTCCAACTGCTTCGAAGCTCTTCTGTCCGGACGAACGGCGATCGATCCCGCAGAGATCGCTCAGGCGCAAATACGAGTTGAGGAGGTCCGTTTGTGCCTGAATCAGTTCCGGTTCTTCGTTCGCCAATGCGACTTCGGCGCGGTTCGCATCTAACGATCCAATCGTCCCGGCGCTCAAACGCTCGCGCTGACTTTTCAATTCCTCGCGCAGGAGCGCGACCGATTCTTCGCGCACATGGATTTTCTCGCGATTCAAGAGCAGCTCGTAAAAAGCCAGCCGCACCTCCATGGTCACGCGATCGATCACAGCCTGAAGATCGTCCTCTTGCTTGGCGATGGTGAGACGAGCGATCGCGATCTGATTTGTGGTGCCGCCACCCGTGTAAACATTCTGCAATACGCGCACCGAGACGTTGTAATCGTCCGGTCGCAGGCGAGAAGGCTCCGCCCGTTCACGTCGCCGATACAGTCCATTGGAAACGACCGACGGAAGATTTCCCGAGCGCGCTTCGACCTCGCCACCGCGCGCGGCCTGGATTTTCTTTCGCGCGATCGCAATTTCGGGATTTTGCGCCTGCGCCAGGGTAACGACGTCATCTATCGTGTATCGTGGTCCCGCCGCGCTGGCGCTGGCGACGGCGTAGACGCCGGCCAGGGCCAGAAACGCGATTTGCGAAAACAGGCGCATAATATTTTCTCTCTTTCCGATCTTTGTTTCGCAATAAAAATTCCACAAATCGAGCGAGGCGAAAAATTTTTGGATGACGATTCGAGGCGGGTTCGTTAACAATTTGCAGGTCCTGAGTTTGCGGCTTGCCCCCACGCTCCGACTAGGGCAAGGTTGGCGCTTTCATGAGCAAAATTCCTATCGCGATCGTTGGTGTTGGCAATTGTGCCAGCTCGCTCATTCAGGGAATCAGCTTTTACGGCGGGACTCCCCGCAATGGCGCCAGTGTCGGTTTGATGCATCAGCAACTGGGACCTTACTGGCCAGACGACATTGAAGTGGTCGCGGCATTCGATATCGATCGGCGCAAGGTGGGGATTGATGTGAGCGAGGCGATCTTCGCGGCGCCCAACTGCACCAAAGTTTTTTGCCCCAAAATCCCTCGGACCGGGACCACCGTCAGAATGGGATGCGTTCTCGATGGCGTCGCCTCGCACATGAACGGATACGATCCGGTCCGAACGTTCCAACCGCTGGAAAAAGAATCAACCCGCGAGCGCATCATCGCGGAACTTCGTGAATCCGGTGCGCAGATCATGGTGAACTATTTGCCGGTTGGATCGGAGGAAGCGACGCGATTTTACGTCGGGTGCGCGCTCGAGGCCGGTCTGGCGCTGGTCAATAACATTCCTGTTTTCATCGCGAGCGATCCGGTTTGGGCGAAACGGTTCGAGGAAAAAAATCTGCCGTTGATTGGCGACGACATCAAAGCGCAGCTTGGAGCGACCGTCCTGCATCGCACGATTGTCGATCTCTTCCGCAAGCGCGGGGTCAAAATCGAGCGCACCTACCAACTCAACACCGGCGGGAACACCGATTTTCTCAACATGCTGAACCGCGGTCGACTCGCTTCGAAGAAAACCTCCAAGACCGAAGCCGTGCAATCCGTCATCGGCGCGCGGCTGGCCGACGAGAATATTCATATCGGGCCGAGTGACTATGTTCCGTGGCAGAAGGACAACAAGATCTGCTTCATCCGGGTGGAGGGAAAACTTTTTGGTGATGTGCCGATGGAGATTGATCTCAAGCTTTCGGTCGAGGATTCGCCGAACTCGGCCGGCGTCGCGATCGATTCAATCCGTTGCTGCAAGCTGGCGCTCGATCGCGGCAAGGGCGGCGTGCTCCATTCCGCGTCTGCTTATTTTTCGAAACATCCGGCGATTCAATTGACGGATGATGAGGCGTATCAGCAGGTCGAAGAATTCATTCGCGGGGAACGCGATTCGTAATCCGCCCCTCCCGTTGATTACCGCACAGCGCCGCGTCGGGAGACGCGGCCTACACCGGCGAGCTTCCCTCCAGAGATCATTCCTCTGACTCGTTACTCATTGCGAGGGCCCGCTGTTCTCTTTGTCGCGTGGCAATGAGCGGAGCCAGACGGGAAGCGAATCGCGTTACATAGAACAGATAGACCAGCAAGCCCAGCAATTGCCCTGCGACCAGCCAGAAGTGGCCCGGTCGGGCCAAGAATAGATCTGGCCATCGCCGAACGCACAGAACGCAAATCACGTTGTAGGCGACCAGGGCCGGTATCAGTAATCCCACGTTTAGCTTCGAATCCCGTTTAACCATTTGAGAAAGACGCAGACTGGCTTCGCTCGGCAAATCGGCCTCGCGCGGCCGCGTCATACGCATGTCGTAGGCGAAAAGAATCCAAACCACGACGCCGTAGAGAACACTCATTTCAAACCAGGCCAGCGGATTTGCCAGACAGGTAAAAAGCAGACATTCGAAGAGGGTAGAAGCGATGTAGAGAAAGTTATGCCCGAACTCTAGCGGCCACCGAATCAAAGTGAGGGTGTGAAGGATTGAGCGCGACCAAAAGATAAAAATGATGCACAAGCCGGTTACGGCATAGAGCCATGCCGCCAGCTGATGAATCGAAAGAAGCGAGTGGGTATTCTCGATCAGGAAACTAAGCGCCACACCCTGAATAATACTGGTCAGAGTCAGCTCGATGTTGACGACCATCGAATCCAGTTCGCGTAAGGCTGGCGAAAAACGCATCGCGGTTAAGACAGCAGAAAACAGGAAGTGCGTCCAGTTTCGTGCAGAGCTCGTCTACCCAACTTTAAGCCGCCAAGTTCCAGAACGAGGCGTATCGGCGTTTTGCTAGTAGGCGTTAGCCAATTCGGACGACCCGCCCCAGCTCTCCCTAATGATCACGACAGCGTCCGCTCCCGAAATCAGTGTGGAGGCGTCTTGATCGGTGAAGCGGCTGGCCGAGGCGGGTGGGCGAGGTTCACCGGCGGCATGGGCACGGAAGGAGCGGGAGACGGGGTCGGCGGCGGTTTGAGCAATGCGCTCCGATCCTTGAGCAATTGGTCCACTGTCGATTTGGCGACGAGATAGGGCCGGCCAGCGAGCTTCTGCTCTTTCTCCAGTTTTTCGTGCAACGTTTTCTGCTTGTCCTTGAATTCCTTATCCAGCTTGGTTTTGTCCTCCGGTTTCTCGTCCGCACCGGCCTTACGTTCGTTAGGCAGAGTCGCTTTCACAGAGACCAGAACGGGATAGTTGGTCTCCATCAGCTTACCGATTTTCACGTCGTAGCTAAAACCATCGAAGGTCTCGATCGTAAGTGTAGAAGGCTGGTCCAGCCCCGTCTCGGTCGCCGGCTTATCCGGAGCCAGGACGTCGGTAAAGGAGAGACTCGAAAGAAAATTCGGGATGCTACCGGCTTTCCCCGCATCGACTTCTTCGCCCGGTTTTATTCCGACCAGGGTCCACGGGGCGGACTCAGTGTCGCGAGAAATCGTCCAATTCTTAGCAGGCTCGGTTCCAACCAGCGTAATCGATTTAGCGTTCTGAGCCTTGACGAAGTCACGATCAAGCCATTGTTCGGGTTTGATTTGAACCTCATCGAGCCCTTCCGAAACAAGGAAGACACGCCCGGGCCTGGCTGGGGTCATGACATAACGGCCTCGAGAAAATGAGCGGCCTGGAAAAGCCGGGTTGGAATCTTGAGTAAGCTTCTTCCCGAGCAACAAGGTGCCGATCACTTTCGAACTGTCATCCTTGAGATTGATAGAAGTGCCGCTGTTCGGATCCTTTCCGGGCTCGACTAATTGAAGGCGTCCAAATTGTGATGGACCGACCTCAACATCTTGCGCGGGCTTCAACTCCCAGAGCTTCCTGAGTAAGCCGGCGACCTTTTCGAAATCGGCTGGATAATCAGAGCGTTCCGTCACCCGCCAAGTGCCTTCTTTCTTAACCAGGTCCAGTTCTGCTTCGCTGGTCTTGATGGTGAGATTCGAAACATCATTGAGCGGAAAGGAAAGAATCTTGTCGCTGGATGCGGTCGCGCTGCTGCTCCACGACGCGGAATCGCGATTGCGCAGAAATAAAGCTACGCCGCCGAGCGCAACGAGCAGGACGAGAATGAGAATGAATTGATTCCTCTTCATGCCCGCACGGTCCGCCGCTTCATCAGGGCGAAAACGAATCCGGCCAGAATCACAACGATCGGCATGGCGGCGATGTTGATCCACTTGATCCGGTTCTCAAGGGAGTCGATTTCGGAACGTAGTTTGCGCCGCATGTCTTTTAGCTGCGTTTTCACGTCGGCTTCGGTCTTGCGGAAGTTGGTCAATTCCTGCTGTTGCTCGGTGGAGAGGATAAACTTTTGCCCAGCGTCTTTGCTGCGTTGCAAATCATTCACTTTTCGCTGGGTATCGGACAGGCTGGTTTCAAGCTCCTTGATCTTGCTGCGGTAGTTTGATTCCGCGTCCGCCTGCATTTTTTGCACAACCGTGAACGGTCGTTCTCGCGACGCCCGGCTACGGACCGTAATGAGATTACTGTCGCCGGCCATTTGCTCGACTGCGCCCTGCGCAAAGCTCAGATTGCCATTCACTGGAATGGTCATTGGCGGTCCGCCGAGGGTTTGCAATTCGCGCACCGCGATCTGGTCCTGAATCATGTCAGCGTCGCCCACGAGGAGAACTGTGGTGGGCTGAGCAGACTCTTTCAGCGCAGCGGTGTCGGCTGGTTTTTCCTCCGGCTTCGCGGGGCTTGGCTCCGGCTGAGCTGCCTTCGGTTTACCCTCCGGGAAGGCAGTCTTGAACTTACCCACCAAGCGGATGGCGAGGGGATATTGCATCCCGCCATCCTTCATGTCGTTCTGTGCTCCGCCGAAAGAGGCCAGCATCGCTTCCACCAGTTGCGATCGCTTTGAGGTTGTTAGAAGGTCTGTCTTCGTTAGGCCGGCTGCGGGTGTGCCGGTGAAGACTCCACTGAATGGCAGGATGAGATTGTCCGCATCGGACGTGATGATGTCGTCTTTGTTGATCGCCGTTTCATTCAGTGCGAGCACCGTTGGGTTTCGTTCTCCTCGCATGCTGGCGGCGTGTTCGGGATCTGCTACAACCTGACTGGAAGGAAATTCGATGCCCCAGGCCTTGAACAATTTGTCGAGGGAAGAAGCGCTTGGGGGCGGAAGACTGCCGGGCTGAGCAGGCGGGCGGTCGAGCGCGCAAAGGGTATCAACAAATGCGATCAGTTTGCCGCCGCGCAGAATGAATTGATCGAGCGCGAACTGCGCCACATCGGAAATTCCTTTCGGATGAATCACAAGGAGCACTTTGATGTCGTCCGGGATCTTGTCCGCCGTCATCTCCACCTGCTTCACATTAAAATCGCGCTGGAGCTCGCTGATGAAAGCCCATGGCTTCGAATCGTTCTGTTGACCCCGCATCATCATCATGGGGTTCATCTCTCCCATGACCGGCAATGCGCTCATTACGCCGACGACCGGCTTTTCCGAAGTCATGACGCGCGCGATGAGACGCGAAATATCGTATTCGAGGAGACGTTCGCGCTCTGGAGTAAGAAACGGGATTGCCTGCTTTTGATCGAGCATGCTGGCGCTCACACCCAGATAAACTCGCTCCCCGGTCCGGAGAGGCTGCGGTTCAACGCCATCGAGCCGGGCTGAATCCTCCGCGTCTGAATCAGGCGCGGGATCGAGCCGCTGGATTTCGACTTTTCCCTTGGATGCCTGCTTATACGCGCTGAGCAAATCCTCCACCCGCTGGGCATAGGTGGAGAGGGAGACGGGCATCGTCTTCGTGTCTTTAGTACAATAAAGACGGACCTGCACCGGCGTATCGAGCTTGGCGAGAATCGCCCTCGTTCCAGATGAAAGCGTGTAAGCCCGTTCGGCCGTGAGATCGATGCGTGTTTTTGCCTGCGCGGCGATAAAATTGACCGCGAGCAAAATGAGTAGCATCGCGACGATGCCTGCCCCGGAATATAGAATGGTCTCGAATCCTTTTTTCTTCATGCCCTTTGCTCGTTAGCCGGCGCGGTGCGCGCGGAGGATGACGCTCGTGGTAAAGAGCGAGAAGAGAATCACCGAAAGAAAATAGAGCACATCGCGTGAATCGAGGACGCCTTGTTGCAGCCCTTCGAAGTGAGTCATGACGCTGAAGTTCGCGATCGATTCAACGAACCAGGGACTCGCCCATTGGGTCAGCAGATCAGTCACGGGCGGCCAGCCCGCGAGGATGAGAAAGAGGCAGAGGACGAGCGAAAGAATGAAGCTCACCACCTGGTTGCGTGTCATCGCCGAGGTCATCGCGGCAATGGAGAGATACGCGCCGGCCAGGAGCAGGCTGCCAATATAACCGGCCAGGATGACGCCGTTATCCGGATGCCCGAGATAGTTGACCGTGATAATGAGAGGGAAAGTTAGGGCGAGGGCGAAGGCGAGAATGAGCCATGAGGCGAGGAATTTTCCGACAATCGCCTGCCAAGGCGTGATTGGCATCGTCAGGAGAAGCTCAATCGTGCCGAGCCGTCGTTCTTCCGACCACATCCTCATTCCGACAGCCGGGACGAGGAAAAGGTAGAGCCACGGATGCCAGGCGAAAAACGGAAGGAGATTAGCCTGCCCCCGCTCAAAAAAGCCTCCGACCATGAAAGTCAAAAAGCCTGAGAGGAGCAGAAAGATAACGATGAAGACGTAGGCGACTGGCGAAGCGAAGTAGCCGGAGACCTCGCGTTTCGCGATCGTGAAAATGTGGCGGAGCGCATCCGATCCGGAGGATTTCGCACGTTCGTCGGTCATCGTTCCGGCGGCGGCCCGTTGTTCGAGGACGGCTTCGCTCATCGGTTCTCCTCCCGTTTTGTGTCCGGCAGCGTGATGTTGCGAAAGACTTCGTCCAATCGGCCTTCTTCGGTGTGCAATTCTTCGATCCTCCAACGTTCCGCCGCCGCGAGTTCGCCGATTGAGCGCGCGAGGTCACGGCCGTTATTCTTTGCGTAAGCGCGGAGCGAAAGCGGCGTTTCAGAGAGCACAGTGCATTTCGCGAGCGCCGGAATTTGTTCCAGCTTTTGTCTGACCTGGGAGGCGTTGCCGTCGGCAAGGCGCAGGGTGACGGCGCCGGCGTGTTCCGAGCGCGCCTTCAATTCCTCGGGAGTGCCATTGGCGACAATCTGGCCGCGGTCAATGATGATCGCTCGCGAACAAGCGGCCTCCACTTCCTCGAGAATGTGGGTGGAAAAAATGATGGCCTTCGATTCACCCATTCTCCGAATCAGGGTGCGGACCTCGTGTTTTTGGTTCGGATCAAGGCCGTCGGTGGGCTCGTCGAGCACGAGCACTTTCGGATCATGAATGATTGATTGGGCGAAACAGGTGCGATGCCGATATCCCTTCGACAACGTATCAATGCTCTGGTGAACGACCGGCTCGAGGAAGCACATTTCCACCACACGCTGAACCGCACGCTTATTGGCTTCGCCGCGCAAGCCGCGCACCTCCGCCGCGAACTTGAGGAAACCAGACACCGTCATGTCTGTGTAGGAGGGAGCGTTCTCAGGCAAATATCCGATCAAGCGTTTCGCCGGAATCGGATTTTCCAACATGTTGAACTCGCCGATTGAAACTTCGCCTTCCGATGGCGGGATGAACCCGGTCAGCATCCGCATCGTGGTCGATTTGCCTGCTCCATTCGGGCCGAGGAAGCCGAGCACCTCGCCCACTTTGACCGTGAAGGACACTCCGTTCACGGCCTGTTTCGCTCCGAATGATTTCTTGAGGTTTTGAACTGTTACCATGCGGTAGGGATCATTATTTTGGGAATGTGTAGGACACTCAATTTTTGAAAACGTTCAAGTCCGAAACTTCGATTCGTTGTTAGTTTTGAAATACGGAATCTGTGACTGGAAGTTCTGAATTGGGGGCCGAATGCGGAAGGAAGGGAATGCAACGCGCAACCTGGGAGGGACTTGCGCCAGAATTTTAGGCTATTTCGGTTTTCCGAACGCCTATGATGGGAGAGACAAGCAGAGATCCTTCGCGTCGCTCAGGATGACAAACTTTTAATGTCGCTCGAGGCATAGAGCGAGTGGCGGGCTCAAGAGCCAGCAATACTAATTCGCGCGAAGAATTCGCGGCAGCGGCTTAGAACCGTTCCGCTTGTAACCAACCATTTCACCTCGAACGGAGCGAGGATCGACGCGCGTTAGATTTCTTATCTGAGCGGGACGCAAAAGAGGGGTGTGCGCAATATCGCAAAGATAATTGGGCACCTCCCAGATATCTTCTTCTGAAGTCATCCATTCGTCGTCATCGAAGCGAGTAAGATTCACGGGTCGCGAGTAACGTCGCAACGTGCGTTCGCCACGCAGGTTGAAGTAGATATGGAAATAACTCAGGGCCAGTTCGCGCAAAGTTCGATAGATCGGTTCCCGGTAACGGCAGCCCGTAAAGTTTGACTTAGCCACGGCGCCCCAGTGCCCACGCACTTTATAGACCGCGATGACATGGTCGGTATCGTTGACCGCTTCAAGATCGAGAAGTAGCGGCGGGTAGCCAAGCACGCGGAGGGCGGCTGCGGCAAAGATTGCGCCTTCCAGGCAATGCGCGGTGCGTTTTCGCAGAACAATCCGCGGCGACCATGCCGTCAGGGCGAGATGATATGGTATCTCGTCGAGGAAACGTTGAACCCCGACCGGCGTTTTCAAGGACCGGAGTTTGCGCAGTTCGTTTGGAGTCCACACGCGCAACGAACCGTTTCCCGAAAACTTGAATGAACTCGGAGGCATCAATGACGAGCGGAGCAAGAGCGTAGCCAGCTTATTTTATTTCCGCCTTACCCTTGATGTGGAGTTGGGGTCTGCCGGTGATTGGGTTGACGCTTAAAGTTGCGCCCTGCCGGTTTTCTTCGCGGCCAGGCAAAAAACTTAGCGCGGCACCGCAAAGACAACCCAGGATCAGTCCGATCACAAACCCGATTAGTGCCGTCCTTCGCATTGACGAAACTTGGGTCGGCAGCCGGTCAGACGCAAGACGGAGAGATTTTTCGGGGAGGACACACAATGCGCAAGGGAATTGTTCCGTTCGTAACGATGACGCTGCGTGCAAACTCTGGGGAGCGCACGCGCCTCGCGTGCACCGCTCGGCGCCTCGCCGAACGGATGAGAGTTCCGTGGCGGTTTCGTGGTCCTCTTATGCGCGCGAGTGGATGTTTGCAGCGCCGCGCCGCAAACAGCACGCGAGGGCGCGTGCGCTCCCCGGATTCAACCGCGCAGGTTTTTCTGAAGTTCGGGCACCGATCACGCTCCCCGGGACATCTTTTTTCACCACGAAAAAAAGAAGCTTGCCTCGGGGAATCCTCCGCGGATTCACTGTCGCTCTATGAAATTAACAACTGTAGGCGGAATGATAGCGGCGGGCGTTTTTGCTTGCTCCGGACTGGTGCAGGCCGGTTCGACCAAGGAGTATCAGGTGACCGGACCTGTTCTCGAGATGAACGATACCATGATCGCGGTGCAAAAAGGCAAAGATCGCTGGGAGATTGCGCGTGACGGCAGCACGAAGGTCAACGGCGACGTGAAGGTAGGCTCGAAGGTGACCATCATGTACACGATGACCGCCACGACGGTGGAAGCGAAAGAAGGAAAAGCCGCCCCTAAGAAATAGGCAGTCCCCTCACTCCATGTGGGCCCCCGGGCGGACCGAGACGTTCGCGTCCTTACGCCGAAAACCTCGGTCTCCCGTTTGGGCTCAGCACTGATCAGGCCGCAGCTACCGAGCGCTGGTTCCACTCCTGGCGTGTCTGACGCAATTCAGCATTCAACACGGTGAGCGGCGCCGGCACACCTTTGTATTTCTTGGTGATTCCGTTAACCGTCTTCTTCACTGCGCCGCGATCGACGAGGCTTTGCAGTTTTTCGTAAGCGCGTAGACGAAGCATTTCTTCACCGCCGCTGGCTGCATTGCGCGCGCGCAAATTGGCGAAGACAAGCTCGAAGAGGGGTTTGAATTCGTAAGATGTTTTGCTGGCAAAGACTGCCACAAGCTCCTCGGTGATAATGTCAGGAGCACGACGTGAAAATGCTTTGCCGGTAGAAATTGCCATCCGCGATTATAGCATCATTGCGCGGAATTGCGATCTTGTTGCGGCAGTTTTGCCAATTTTGATCTCATTTCCTCGCCCTGTCGCACAATTGTCGCGGGGCTGAGATGGTCGGGATCACGTTCGATCCCATGGGTAAAAGCTAGCCAGGCGATGCTTCGAATTTGCACCAAATGGTGTCGGAACTAGTCCTGCCGGCGCGCACGAAAAAAGCGGAGCCAAGAAAATTTGGTGGCAGCGTTTACTGACTGATGAAGTTCGTTCCGAGGGAAATCAGGCCAACAACAGAATAGTGCGGCGCCTTCCGGCGAGCCGGTCCTTCGCGCTGGCTTGCAAGCTGCTAAGCGAATCTCCAACATGAATTCGCACCGTTCACTCATCGGTAACCTCGCCGAGGTAGGAGCAATTCTCCCCGGAAAATCCAAAAGCAGGACATCACGTCAACCAACTCGTCACGTCCGAAGAAAATCCACGCGTGCCAGGCATAAAAGGCGCCCGGCGCCGGGCACACTAGCCCAAAAACGCAATCTGGTTCTGGCGGCTTTGCGCGTCTGGGAATTGAAGCAGGGCGCTCGCGGCTGACGCGCCGGTCTCGATTTAACGCAATCGTTTCATAAGCGTCACGGTTCCGAAACATCCTTCCGCCAAGGTCTTTGGCAGAATGGCATCCACTATTCGGATCATCAATCAAACACGTCGCGCTTAATCCTATGAGTACGTCTATCGCAGCCGATCGTCTCCTTACCGTTCGTCGATCCACCCGGCGCCGATCGCCGAAGCGCAGGGAGCGACGGGCATCCCCGCCGCGGTTCGAGATTTCGCACGCGCTGGAGGAACCTGAAACCCATGGCTACGGCACACTGACACGAACCAAGCGATTGATTATGGCGGCTCTTCGCGTTTGGGAACTCAAGCGCGGAATTCGCGACTGAGCGATTGCCCCCTGCGCTTAGGTCCGCTTTCTGAGCGGATTCGGGAAAGAAAATCCGACGACACGGAGGTCGTCCCTCCAGCGCGTTAGGAATGCTCGCGTTTCAGGCTCGGTGTGCGAAACTTACCTCGATCTCCACGATTGCTTGTCCACCCGGATTTTTTCCAGCCTAACGAATGAAAAACCGTCTGCTGCTTTCGTTCTCCCTGCTGGCTACGCTTGTCTGCCTTGCTCATGCTCAAATGTCACCAACCCCTGAAAGTAGCAGCGATACTGGTATCGAAGGAACGATCACGATGAGCCCGGTGATGGGAGGGCCAACGCGTCAGGGCATGCCTGACTCCAAGCCGCTGCCGAACATCGCTTTCGAAGTGAAACAGGGTGATCGCGTGTTCGCCACGTTCCAAACCGACGACCAAGGCCATTTCCGGCAGGCGCTGGCGCCGGGGAACTACACCGTTGTGCGAAAGGATTTGAAAAGCACGATTGGCTTTTATGGTCCATTCGAGGTTTCGGTCAGCGCCGGTAAAATGACAGCGGTGGAATGGAAGTGCGATACTGGGATAAGATAAACACCCAGCCGCTGCCTACGACTTGGAGGGCAGCCCAAGCCACGCTCGGCGGGTATTGTAGCGTCCGCTGTCTCAGCGGACAAACGCTTCGATCAAACGCAGAGTTTTCGCTGAGGACAGCGCACGCTACAACGCTTCGGGTGGGGCGACCGAGATCTCGAAATTCCGAATTCTCTCAAGGAACGAGCTAGTCGATCTCGGGGGTCTGGCAGGACGCGACGGCGACGCCAATGGCCGCTTCCGCGAGATAAACAGCTCGGGCAATCTTTGGATTATCCGCCAGTTCTTCCGTGGCGGCGCGAGCGAGTTGGGGACCGAAATGCCAAAGCATAGAATGCCAGCGCGGCTTAAGCAGCCCCATGATTCCGTCACCAATCATGAAGAGGGCTCCCAGTTGAATCAGGCGGCGGGCAAAAAGATTATTGTTCATCGAATTCTATCGGGTGCGCCGCGAAAACATTCAAATTCTTCATGAACTTTTGCGCGAGCCGGTCATTGCTTCAATCCGTTAGCGAAGGTGTCGCTACTCTTCTGCGTCTGCTCAGCGTTTTGCTCCTGGCGGTCCTGTTCTTCAAAAGAAGGGCGTTCCATCGCTGCGCATCCGCCCAGCAGAAACACGACGGCGATCACATAAAATATTACGTTGAGCTTCATCGGTAGCGGCCACGTTCGCTTGTTCCAACGCGGGATTCCACAGGGAATTATTCGTGTCGGCTCTGCGCAGCCGCGGTTGTTTAGTCTCGTTCCAAGTCTTCCTCCGTTAGAACCAATCGCTCCACTCGCTTCTCATTCGCGAGGGCGGTGATGATCTCCGGCACATCGGCAACGGTCACCCTTCCGTAGAAGAAATGGTCAGGCTCAATCAAAATTGTTACGCCTGTCGCGCATTGGTCCAGACAACTGCTGGCACAGGCCCGCGCCTGCAATTTGGCCAGGCCTCGCGCGGCCAAATGTTCCTTGAGTGCCTGCTGCACCTCCTGAGAGCCACGCGCCGCGCACGATCCTCGCGCGTCATCATCCGGCCTGCGATTGGTGCAGACGAAAAGGTAACACTCGCGTTGCGGCATACCGTCAGATTCGCCGCCGAATTCTCGCGGTCAACCTAACAGCGGGGGCGGCCCTAACAAAAAAAAGGGGCAACAAGATCCTTAAGTTTCCGCCGATCGCGCAGGTGAGGCTGGACTCTCGCGTTTACTCTTCGCTGGCGGCGGCGGAGGTGTTATGCTTTGCGATTCTTCAGCCTCTCGCTGAAGCTTGCCCAGATAGGTTGGCAAATCGAGGCCCGCGTTGCGCGCCAATCCCGATCGCGTAGAAGATTTGTTTTTCGATGACGAGGGAAGTCCACCAAACAATCATGCGCGTGAGGGTGCGGATCTCATTTCGCGTC
>Ga0207701_10002130_pt1 | contig 20524 bp, 11 predicted proteins | sample KBSSwiSSwithPhiX_FD_184294 | JGI IMG/M metagenome (GOLD analysis project Ga0207701, IMG submission 184294) | Switchgrass rhizosphere bulk soil microbial communities from Kellogg Biological Station, Michigan, USA, with PhiX - S5 (SPAdes) (version 2) | ecosystem: Environmental > Terrestrial >... | reverse complement strand
CGACATTCGAAATTACCCTTCGGAGTTTGTCGTGTTTGCACTCGGCTCGCACCTGGTCGAACGACCAACCGAGTTCGTGCGCTTCACGTCTGGCGATCCGGCAAATCCGGGCGCGTTTCATTGGGGCGACCCGCTGTCGCTGACACCGATGGCACCGCGTTACACCGGAAAGATCGCCATTCTCGTGGACGAAACGTCGCTGAGCCAGGCGGAATACACGGCAATGGCTTTCAGGTCCGCGCCGAACGCGGTGGTTGTGGGAAGCACGACGGCGGGCGCCGACGGTAATGTCTCACCCATTCCGCTGCCCGGCGGATTGCAATCGATGATCAGTGGAATCGGCGTCTTCTATCCGGATAAGAAGCCGACCCAACGTATCGGCATCATCGCCAACATCGAAGCGCACCCGACGATTCAAGGAATCCGCAGCGGCCGGGACGAAGTGCTCGAAGCAGCGCTGCGCCACATTCTCGGTGCAGGCGTGACCGACGCGGAGATCCAACGGATGGCAAAATACTGACACTCACAGCGGCATTTCCTCATGCGGCGGCAGCCCGTGGACCCGGCGTGCTTCGACACCTTCAAACTTCGCGGAGGTTTTGTATAGCTCGAAGCGACCGTCAGCAGCGATCGCCGCGATGCGTTGTCTGAGCGAGCCGCGCGCCCGGGCCGTCAGCGGCTTGAATCCCCTCGCGACCGACAGATTCTGCTCGAGCACTCGCGGCGAGTCGATGCCGCTGACGACGGTCGCAACCGGCAGGCTCATCGCATACGAAAGTGCCTCTTCAGCCGTCACGACACCCTCGCTCACGAAACGTGCATCGCCGCCGAGACTCTTCATTCCAATCGCTGCGATCCCCTGAGCGTCCAACACGGGCAATACTTCACGCTCGAAACTCCTGAACGTCGCGTCGAAGCAGTTGAGCGGAAGCTGGCAGGCATCCCAGGCAAATCCGCGCGACAGCATCGAAAGGTGCAGGGCGGGCGACTTGTGTCCGGTGAAGCCGAGGTAACGGACCTTGCCTTCTTTGCGCGCGCGCTCGAGCGCTTCGACTGTGCCTCCCTTTGCAAAGTGTTTCTCGGGTTCGTCGTCGAACACGACTTCGTGGATCTGCCAGAGATCCAGGTGGTCGGTGCGCAGGCGCCGCAGCGAGTCTTCGAGCTGCCGCATCGCGACCTTGCCGTCGCGGCCGTGCGTGCAGACCTTGGTCATCAGGAACACGCGGTCGCGTCGGTCAGCGATCGCCTGTCCCATGCGCGTCTCACTCAGGCCGTCGTTGTAATCCCACGCGTTATCGAGGAACGTGATGCCCGCGTCGATAGCGGCGTGGATCAAACGCACCGCCGCACGGTCGGTCTTTGGCAGGCCAACATGCCAGCCGCCCAGACCGAGCAGGGAGACGCGCTCGCCGGTGCGGCCGAATGGCCGTGTCGGGATGTCGAGAGATGAACTCACCGCCGCATCTTACGCGGTTTCATGCGCTTTCGGTTTCAGCACGGCTGGCGTGCCAACGCGTCTCAGCCAAGTGATCGCGCAGCGACACGTGGATGAAGCGATAGCGACCGCCCACTTGCTGCAACACGCGTCGCTCGGTGGCAAAGTGCAGGAATCGTATAAAACGCCATGGAGCGGCGCCGCCCGCCCAGAGCACGAATCGCAGCGTGAAATGCTGAATGCACGCCGCGCCGGGAAGGAGTCCCGCGAGCACTCCGAGATTGACGCCAGCGCCGACGCCAAGCCGCAGCCAGTCTGCCGCGCTCGGCAGTGTCCGCGTCGCGGCCGCCGCAGCCGATAAGTTGAGCACGCCATACAGCTGGCCGACGATGAGCGCACCCAGCGCCGCGAAGATGCCGACGTTGATTGCCGACTGTCGAATTCCCTGATTCGGTACAAGGCGACGCTCGACGTCGGCTCCGGTCGCTCCACTCAGCACGCCCGCCAAAGCACCAAGTACCGCGGCCATCGGGGCGCCACCAATCGCGGCACATAGAGCGCCAAAGCCTAAATACAACAGCGCCATGGCAAACCCGGCTTGAGTGAACCACACGAGCAGCAGGACGTCTCTGATTGGCGCGGGGCCGGCGACCCGCGCGGTCACGACCGCGACGATGCTAAGTGCGCCAGCGACAAGAACCGTCGTCAGGCCGAATCGCTTCCACGCCGGATTCGTCTCGGTTGGAGGGTACGGAAGCGTTGTTTGCCGCAAGTCTCTGACCATATTGAAGACGGCTGCGACCACACCAGCGATCATTCCGACGGCCAGACCACCATTGACCCAGGTAAGCACCCAGCCAAGCCGCGACATCGACAGTGACAGGACAACCGAGGTCGCTGCACCGACGAAGGCGCTGCTCAAGCCTGCGGCAAGCGGCCACCTCAAAAGCGCGAGCCGATCGCGGTCGTTCGATGCGGCGCTGAACCCGACGATAGCGAACACAGGCATCCCTGCCAGTACGCCGACGACCCACGACAGCATGGCCCCGGTGACAACGGCATAGACCGACGCGGCAATCAGTGCGTCGAGCAGGCGCTTCCTGGGTACAGACTGCCGCGGAGCCGTCACCCACGCGCGCGTTTTAAGCCGCGCGAGCAAGACTGCCGCGAACATGGCGCCGGCACAGCCCGCGATCTGCCCGGCGGTCTGCCACACCGTTACACCGGGACCTCCGGGCTTGAAGGTCGCGAGGAAACCAACGACGGCTATCAAGACGCCAACGGTGATTCCGTATTCGACGCCCGCCACGGCGGCCTTTCGTGCCCACAGTCGTGCGTTCGTGGCCGCGCGCGTCCATGACCATGTCAGTGTTTCGATGGGAACGATCGTCTTTCGCAGCGCAACGACACAGCCGAAGATCAAGGGCACCAGCACTGGTAACGTGCGCGCAATGGGGCTGTCGTGTGTCGCCGCTTTCCAGAGCTGCGACCGTTGCAGTGCGAGGCCGATGTTGCCTTGTGGAACCAGGTCGAACAACAAGAGCAGTGACTGCTGAACCAGAAAGACTGTCGCGGTACTTACAATGACAACCCCGACCGAGTAGGACCAGCGCTCGGCCCGCGAGTGCAACCAGTCTGGTTGCATACGTTCGATGAGGAACTCCGAAATACCCTTCCGCTTCAGGATCGTCGCAAGCTGCTGCAAGCAGCGCATCGTCTGCTGCGGCGAGTACGCCGGACGACTGGCTCCTGCCGCTAATCGCGTGGACAAGTACCGTTCGAAGAGACGCCAGCGCCGTTCCTCGACCGACGCCCCGTCGGGCGCGCGGGCACGCTCCTGTTCACTCGCCATGGAACTGATGAAAGAGAGCAGCAACGGTGAGCATGCCATCTGGAGCAATTTCGGATCGCTCTCAATTGCGTTCCATACATTGGACGCGCCGGCACGATCGAGATACGTACGAATCTGCGCGGCTGCAAGCGGCTGCAAGCACACGGCGTCATGGAGCCGCAGCTTGACGGTGAGCTGCTCGTACTCCGCGCGTCGACAGCAGACGACGAGATGCCGGGGCCTGTGTGCTGCCTGAAAGGCGTTGATCGCCTCGACGCAGGCGTGCTGATCATTGGCTGTGACTTCGTCGAGGCCGTCGAGCAGTGGAATCAGGAGTCCATCGTCGCGCCAGCGGCGTCCGACGTCGCGGCGCACACCGTACTTGACGTGCAGCTCGTCGACAAGCCAGTCGTCGAAAGATTTCTTAGCGTTCCAGGATGCGAGACTCAGCAGCACCGGAATAGGTTCATTGCCAGCTTTCGGATCTGCTCGTTCAGCCAGGTGCTGGAGGAGCTGGACGAGCGTGGTAGTTTTTCCTGATCCGGGCGCACCAAGGATCAGCAGATTGCCATCCACCGCAGCGTCGTCGAACACGTCGAGGATGTCGTCGGCGAGCGGTGTCGGGCGCGGCGACGCCGCCGCGACGAGCTCGCCATCCCACGGCCGCTCGACCTGATGCCGCTGTCGTTCGAGCAGAATGACAATCGGCGTTTCGGTGCCGAGCGATTGCAAACGATCCCGAGCTTCCGCCCTTACATCATCGAGGAGCGTGCGACGCCCGCTTGCGTCCCTGTCCGGCGGAGGCAGATCTGGCGTCTGAGGCTTTTGCAGCAGGTCAGCCAGTTCATCGAGCGCCGCGGCACTGACATCGGTCGACCGCGACCAGTCGAGATACTGTGTGCGCGACAGCCGCGTCGGTATCTCGCAGGGCCGGTGGAGCAACGGAACGATCCGCTTGCGGCCGTTGTGAGCGGCGCGAAGTTCGGTGAGGACTTCATCGGAGGCGACAGCCTCCGGCGAGAGGACGATCAGCATCTTGCCGCACGCGTTCAGCGCAACATCAATGCTTGCGGTCCAGTTCGCTGCCGGCTCGATATCCCACTGATCGATCCAAATCGGCACGCCGCGAGCTCGCAGCCCGCCGGCGATCTCGATTACGAACGCTGAATCGTAGCGTGCGTACGAGATAAAGGTGTGGTCGATGGAAGCGGTGAGGCGCTGCGTTTCCTGCGAGACCGTCATAAGCCGATCCCGAATCAAAGCGGAGACAACGATTGCGCGAGTGCCGACGCATGGATTATAGATCCTTCGCATGCGCCCGCTCACCTGCCTCTTCACCCTCGTCGTCGCTGCCGCAACCACGCAAAATGCGCCGATGCTTCCCCGCTTTACGATAACGATTCCACTCGAAGCGACATCGGATCCGTCGGCAAACGCCAGCATGGGTGATCTGGACGGCGACGGTGATCTCGACATCGTCCTCGCCAAAGGCCGGCACGATCCCTACGTCGACAAGGTTCTGCTGAACGACGGCAAGGGGCACTTCGTCACCTCAGACCTGGGAACAGCTGCCGATCGTACCTACACCGCAGCTCTCGCTGATCTGGATGGCGATCGCGATCTCGACGTCGTGATCAGCAACGACGCGCCCGACAAGAAGCTGCTCTACTTGAACGACGGCAAAGGGCGATTCTCGGTCGCCGGGACCTGGGGCGATCCGAAATGGTCGACTCGCAACGCAGCGATTGCAGACTTGAACGGCGACGGCCGACCCGACGTGATCGCCGCAAATCGACCCGGGCCCAGCTACGTGTGTCTCAACGACGCACACGGACAGCTTGTGAATCCCTGTATCGCTATTCCGGCGCAATCAGCAACGACGATCGTCCCCGCCGATTTCGATAAAGATGGACACATCGATCTCGCCGTGCCAAGCCGCGACGGAGGGCAAAGCCACATCTATTTCAATGACGGCAAGGCCGGGTTCGCGAGAACGCTTCCATTCGGACCGGCAAATGCTGCGGCGCGCGTCGGCGCGGCCGCGGACTTCGACGGCAATGGATCCATCGATCTTGCTGTTGGGGATGAAGCGGCGGCTTCGATGACGGTTTACATGAACGACGGGAAGGGGACGCTCACGCCTGGATTTCATATCGCCAACAAGCAACGCACGCCGTACGCAATGACCGGTGGTGACTTGAACGGTGATCGTCGTCCCGACATCGTGCTTGGCTACACGGAAGGGCCACACTCAGTGTTCTTCAACGACGGATCGGGAAAGCGGTTCATTGAGGTTACGTTCGGCGAGAAAGCCGGAGCCGCATATGGGTTCGCGATCGGCGATATCGATGGCGACCGCAAGCCAGACATCGCGCTCGCGCGGTCGGGCGCGCCGAATGTCCTGTACTTACAGCGCTAGCCTGAGATGGAATGACTTCGGGCGGGTCAGCGACTCGTAGCCAAGGCGCGACAACGAGCAGCCCCGTCCCGAATCCTTGACCCCCGTCCATGCCAGCGCCGGATCAAGATAGTCGCAGCGGTTCAGGAACCAGGTGCCGGTGTCGACACGGTCCCCGATCCGAATCGCGGCGTCGACATCGCTCGTCCAGATCGAAGCGGTGAGACCATAGCGGCTGTCGTTCATCAGACTGACGGCCTCGTCATCATTCTTCACGGCCATCAGCCCAACTACTGGACCGAACGTCTCCTCGGTCATCACGCGCATGCGGTGATCGACATCAAGCAGCACCTGCGGCGCCACGTACGGCGTGCCCTCGCGAGCCGCTGGGAATTCGCGCGCATCAATCATCGCGCGCGCCCCCTGCCCGATCGCTTCGGCGATCTGCTCGCGAACGAACGCAGCCGCACTGGCGCGGACCATCGGCCCCAGCGTCGTCTCAGGATCGAGCGGATTGCCGAGACGATATTTGCGCGTCAGATCGATGAAACCGTCGACGAACCGGCGATACATATCTTGATGCACGTAGATTCGCTCGACCGCACAGCATGACTGCCCGGCGTTGAAATACACGCCATCAACCAGGTTCTCGATCGTCGCCTCGAGCGGCGCGTCGGGTCGCACGTACGCGGGATCCTTGCCGCCGAGTTCGAGGTTGGTGGCGATGAACTGCTCACTCGCCGCGCGTTGGACCGCCGCACCACCCGCGACAGATCCCGTGAACGACACGAATCGAATTCGCCGATCGGCAATCAGCCCGGCGAGATCGTCATGGCTCGCGTGGAGAAACTGGAACACACCCTCGGGCAGCCCGGCGTCTCTGAAGGCCTCCGCATAATGGTCGGCCACGCGAGGTGTCTGCTGCGACACTTTCAGAATCACGCTGTTGCCCGCGACGATGGCAGGGACGACGGTGTTCACCGAAGCCAGATATGGATAGTTCCAGGGCGCGAGCACGAGGACGACGCCGAGCGGCTCGCGGCGGATGAAGCGGCGGAACCCGTCTTTCGGTTCCATGACGACATCGGCGAGCGCCCCCTCCGCGACATCGACCATGTAACGCGCCCGCTCCTGGAAACCTCGCCGGATTTCGAAGGGACTCTGCGTAACCGGCCGGCCGATTTGCCACGTCAGCTCAGTGCCGATCGCGTCGGCGCGCTCGACCATCCGGTCGGTCATGCGACGGCAGATCGCAGAGCGCTCCGCCAGTGGCACGCGCTTCCACGCCTCCTGCGCGCGGATGGCGCATTCAACGGTCGCTTCGATCTCCGCGCCCGACGGCAGATCGAACTCCAGGTAAACGGAACCGTCTACCGGGCTGATGACGCGCTCTCTCGCAGTAGCGACCGTTTTGCTCATAGCGGCGTTACATAGGCGGCTGTAATTCCGCCGTCGACGAGAAACTCCGTCCCGGTTACATACGATGCATCGTCAGACACCAGGAACAACGCGGCACGCGCGATTTCCTTTGCTTCACCGAAGCGTCCCATCGGAATGTGCACGAGGCGGCGTTGCTTCTTCTCGTCCGTATTGAGGAATTTCATCAGCAGCTCGGTCTTGAGCGGACCCGGACATAGCGCGTTGATGCGAATGTTCTCACGCGCGTGCACGATGGCGAGTTCGCGCGTGAGCGCCAGCACCGCGCCCTTGCTTGCCGTGTAGGCGACCTGCGGCGTTGCCGCACCAAGCACTGCAACGAAAGACGCCGTGTTGACGATGGCGCCGCCGCCAGCTCGGCGCAGGGCAGGGATGCCGTACTTGCATCCGAAGAACACACCCTTCGCGTTGACGTTCATCGTCATGTCCCACACCGATTCGTCCGTCGTCACCGCATCGTCGTCCCGGTTGTCCATGATGCCGGCGTTGTTGAACAGGATGTTCAACTTGCCACATTCGCGCTCGGCCGTCGCGATCATGCGTTCGCAGTCCTGCGCGCGCGACACGTCCGCCTGCACGGCAACCGCGCGACCGCCGGCGGCCTGCACTGCATCGGCCGTGTGCTGCGCCGCGGCCTGATTGATGTCAACCGCGACGATCGACGCGCCTTCGGACGCCCACAGGAGCGACGACTCGCGCCCAATGCCGCTGCCGGCGCCAGTAATCAACGCGACTTTTTCTCGTAGCCTTAGACCGTTACTCATATGCGCTCGAAGTATCGCCGGCGTTCCCAATCGGTGACGGCCGATGAATACGCCGCGTGCTCTGTCTTGAAAAAGTGTCCATAGTGATCGACCACTTCGTCGCCGAAGCTCTGCCTCGCGAACTCGCTCTTGACGAAGGCATCGTTGGCGTCGCGGAGACTGGTCGTCACGGCCGGCAGATGGCGGGCCGCATACATGTCGCCGGTGAAACAGTCGGGCGGCTCGGTTCGGTTACGAATCCCGTCCAGGCCCGATGCCAGCGCTGCCGCAAACGCGAGATACGGATTGCAGTCGGCGCCAGGAATCCTGCACTCGATCCGCAACGACGATCCATGACCGACAACGCGGAATCCGGCGGTGCGGTTGTCGTAGCTCCACGCAAGTCGCGTCGGCGCCCATGACGCATCGACGTAGCGCTTATACGAGTTGACAGTTGGTGCGTAGAAAACCATCACGTCGGGCACGCGCGCGAGCCAGCCGCCGAGAAACCAGCGAAATGTATCTGAGCACTTGACAGGTCCCAATGCCGTGTCTCCGGCGAACGCATTGCGCCCGTCACGCCAGAGACTGAGATGCAGGTGACAGCTCGAACCTGCGCGATCGGCTGCGAACTTCGCCATGAAGGTCACCGACAAGCCCTGCTGGCCGGCAACCTCCTTCATACACTGCTTGAAGATCACATGTCGATCGGCCATCGGCAGCGCCTCGGCGTAGCGCACGTTCAACTCGTGCTGACCGAGACCCCACTCCCCTTTCGAATTCTCGACCGGGATTCCAGACGCCTTGAGATGCCGCCGAACCGACGACGTGAATGGTTCGGTTCGCGTCCCCTGGAGGATGTGGTAGTCCTCGAGATACCAGCCGGCGGGCGTGAGGCTGCGGTACTCGCTCTGCGCCGCCACCCGGTAGTCCTGCTCGAAGACGTAGTACTCGAGCTCGGAGGCTGCGAATGGCGTGAATTCCAGGTCGCGCGCCGCATCGACCTGCTTCCGCAAGAGTGATCGCGGCGCGATACGCACGTACTCGTGCGTTTTCTCGTGGTGCACGTCACACAGCACGAATGCGCTCTTCTCGAGCCAGCTGGCGATCCTCAATGTTGATAGATCAGGCACGAGGTGGACGTCGCCGTAGCCCTTCTCCCAGTTGGCGAACGTGTAGCCCTGGACCGGTTCCATCTCCATGTCGGTCGTGAGGAGATAGTCGCAGCCGTGCGTGCCCTGCGTCGCCGTCTCTTCAACGAACAGCTCGGCATCGTACCGCTTGCCCATCAGCCGGCCGTAGTGATCTGTAAAGCCAACGACCACGGTCTCGATTGCGCCGCTCTTCACGGAGTCACCAAGCTGCTTGAGCGTCATTAGGCCGTGCACTCTGTCAGTCTCGGGCAAGATCACTCTCCATTGCCTTCGGCACGCCAGACGACGCCCAGGCTGGTCCCTGGAACCGACGGCGCTCACTAAGGAGATACCACGCGGTAAGCAATAGCGTCACGGTGGCAATTGTCTTTCCCGCACGCATGCCGTCGGGAATACTCAACACGATCGAAATGAAGAGGACCCAGAGCATCGCGACGAGGTTGATGGCGGGGCCGAATCGGCCCAGGTGCCACGGTCCGCGCGGTACGTCCTTTCCGCGGGCACGGGCGCGCCATGCGAGATAGACAGGAATGATGTAGGAAAAGTAGAGGCCGATGACGCTAATCGACGTCACGGCAGCATATGTGCCGGCGCTGATCGTCGCGAAGAACGCAATGACGACGGAGAGCCAGATTGCGGGAGCGGGCGTCTGGTAGCTGGCACTGACTCGGCGCCACAGAGCCGAACCGGGCAGGCCGTTGTCGCGCGCGAACGCGTAGACCGTTCGTGAAATCCACGTCACGGCAGACAGGCCGCAGAACCACATGGCCATCGCAGCGAGAGCGGTGAACAGCGCGCCGGCGCGAACGCCGAGCGCGGCCGTGAAGATCGCAATCACGGCTGGCACTTTGTTGCCCGACCCGTCGCGCGCGTTCAGCACCGAAGGAATATCGGTGATCGCGAGCGTAAGCGCCAGCAGTAATACATAGCCGACCACTGCCGACACGACCACAGCCATCACGATTCCCCAAGGCACCCGTCGTCGTGGATCGACCGTCTCCTCCGACACACTCGCCGACGCGTCGTAGCCCGTGTAGGTCCACTGCGCCTGCAGAAGCCCGATGACGAACGCAAACCAGTATGGCCAACCTTGATCGTTGGACGTGACGCGCTCGAAGAAATATCCGAACGGCTGCTTCGGGGCGAAGAGTGCGAGCGCACCAACGATGACCACGACGCCGATGACGTGGACGGTGACGCTGAAGTCATTCAGTCGCGCGACGAGGCGAATCCCGAAGTGATTAATCAGCGCATGCGACAGCAGAATCGCCGCATACACAATGAGCACGCGCTCGGTGGTCGTCGGCCAACCCACGAGCGGTGTCAGGAACAGTGCGCAGCCGTAGTCGATACCGGCAAGTGCGGCCAGCTGGCCTGCGATGTTGAACCACGCGGTAAACCAGCCCCAACCCTTCCCGCCAAGCCTCGCGGCCCAGTGATACATCGTGCCAGACGTTGGCAAAGACGACGCGAGCTCGGCCATGCTCAGAGCGACGGTGAGCGTGAACACCGTCACCAGCGGCCACCCGAATGCCATCTCCGCCGGCCCGCCCATCACGAGGCCGTGCTCGTAAAGCGTCACCGCGCCTGTGAGAATGGAGATGATGGAGAACGAGATGGCGAAGTTCGAGAACCCGCCCATCGTACGGAACAGCTCCTGGGCATAGCCGAGGGCATGGAGTTCGTGGGCATCGTCGCGGCCCGCCTTCGCTGAAAGCACGGCGGATTATACGCGCCCGACGTCGGTGTACGTATTCGCGTTGTGATTCGTTATCGATCTGGGCCACATGTCGACCATCGGAGGCATTCCATGAAGCGACCAGGTGACGACACACCAGAACCTCCGGGCGGGCACGCGGCCGAACGTCTGCGGCAATTCGAGAAGTCGCGGCATGTGCCAGACGAGATGCCTGTTCCAGATGAACCACTCGTCAAGCCGCCCGCGCCTGACGGAGCGAAGGTAAAGAGGGAGGCTGCATCCCAGAAGAGGAGGCGGCGTGAGAAGCAAAATCGACGCAAGAAGTGATCGTGCCAAGGGGCGACGAAAGGGCAAGTCTCCGAAAGGCGGCAAAGCGCTGCAGCGCCTGTTGAGCTACCTGGAGGAACGCGATCCAAATCTCATTCCCGAGGCACTGCCGGTCGACGTACCTGCGTCCTCTCGACCGAAAGTACGAACGGCCGGCGCATCGCTCAAAGCCAGAACCGCAAAGGTGACAACGCGTTCCCGCACGGCTCCCGTTCGAAGGGGCGGGCGACGAGCGCCCGCAGCATCGAAAGCGTTCGCATCTGCTCTGTCCCGCGCCGCTGCGAAGATGCCAAAGCGGCGAGCACCAGCACGACGGGCCGCCGCAAAGGCGCGCCCAAAGAAAATGGCTCGTGCTGCGGCTCCCCCTGGAGTCGGCTCGACGACATGGATCGATATCGGTCCCAGCCTCATTCCAAAAGGCCAGACGTACGGCAGTGCCCGCGTTGACGTTATCGGGCGTGTCGCGACCGTCGCCGTGGACCCCTCGAATGCCAAGCACCTGCTCTGCGGCTCCGCGAATGGTGGCATCTGGGAAAGCACGAATGGCGGAGCGACCTGGGCGCCCCGCACGGATCAAATGCCAACGCTTGCGATTGGCGCGGTGACATTCGATCCGCACGACTCGACGCGCGTCTACGCAGGCAGCGGTGAAGGGAACTTCTACGCGAGCCTCGGCGCCGGGGTCTATCGCTCCAACGATGGCGGCACCACGTGGACGGTACTTGCCACCACACCGTTTGTCGGCATCGGTTTCTACGATCTGGTCGTCGATCCGATCGATCGCAAGATTCTGTATGCGGCCACGTCGAACGGCTTTTACGTCTCGACGAACTCGGGGACGAGCTGGAGTCTGAAGCGGAGCGTCAAATGCTGGGACATCACCGTACATCCGAGCGGCGGGACGGTTGAACTGCTGGCGGCATTCGCCGACGGCCTGTTCGTCTCCGCCAATGCAGGAAGCAGCTTCGCGTCCGTGCCACTCCCGTCGAGCCCGGCCTCATGGACTCGGCTCGGCGTCGATCGCGTGGCCGCGGCTCCCGACGTTGCGTACGCATTCGCGGCTTCAGCCTCGACGGCGCATCTCTGGCGGCGTTCCGGTACGTCATGGACCAAGATCACCTCCCTGCCCGCGGGGATGAACGTCACACAGGCGTGGTACGACTGGTACGTCGCCGCCTCACCGACGGACAACAAAGAGGTGTACCTCGGCGCAATTGACGCGTATCGCGGCCGTCTCACCGGGTCGTCGTGGCAGTGGAAGAACATCACGACGAACGGCACGAACAGCATCCATCCCGATCAACACTCTCTGTCGTTTGCGCCAGACGATAGCAAAGTGATCTACGCATGCAACGACGGCGGGGTGTATCGCTCGAACAACAGCGGCAACAATTGGACCGCGCTCAATGCCGGGCTCGGGATTACCGAAGTCGAATATCTCGCTTCGGATCCCAACACCGCAACGTGGCTCATGGCCGGCACGCAGGACAACGGCACCATCCGCTATGTGGGTGCGACCACCTGGGAGCACATCGCCGACGGCGACGGCGGCGACTGTGGCGTCAACCAGCTCGATCCCGACGAGGTTTATCACTCGTTTTACAACGTCTCGCTCGAGCGATCCGATAACAAGGGGGACTCGTGGATCGGGCTCGCACCACCGCAGGTTCCTTCCCTCTTCTATCCGCCCGTCGAGATCTCGGGAGCGACACTGGCCATCGGTGGGTCATCGCTCGTCATCACGCGAACCGGCGGCCCGCCGTGGACAACCGTGTCGCTGGGCCTGCCGTCCGGAGACGGAGCTTCGGCGATGCGCGGGATCGACGCGAATACGTTTCTCATCGGCACTGTGCGCGGCCGAATACTGCAGGCGGCATGGAACGGCACGACGTGGAAGATCACGTCCCTCACGTCTCCGGCACCGCGGTACATCAGCTGCATCGCCGTCGATCCCAGCAATCCGCTCCGCATCTGGGTCACGCTGTCGCAGGTCGGCGGCGGACGTGTGTTCCGCTCGGACGACTCCGGCGCCTCCTGGACGGATTGCTCCGCCGGCCTCCCACCCATTCCGATGAACGCCGTCATCGTCGACCCTGCTGATCACAAACGCGTCTGGGTGGCGGCGGACGTCGGCGTGTATCAAACCTTGAATCTCGGTTCGTCGTGGAACCAGTTCTCTACAGGACTCCCGAACGCGATGGCCGTGGACTTGTTGTTTCACAAACAGGATCGCGTGCTGTTCTGCGGCACGCGCAACCGCGGCGTCTGGGCCATACAGGTGCCCTAAACCGATTCCATTTGAAAGGAGCGTCTCATGGATTTCATCGAACGGATTCTCGGAGTTGCACCGGACGGCGGTAACGGTTCGACAGAGGTGATGATCCTCGTGATCATCGCCTGCGTCGCGGCTGCAGCGCTTCAGCGGAGACATTGGCTTCGATCGGTGCGTGAGTGACGTCGGCTCGCTCTAGCTCTTCTTCCGCGCCTCGAAGCGACGATAGGAAGGCCGAATCAGCTGGGCGCTCAGCGACGGCAGCGACACCTCCACGGCACCTGGATTGATTCGCTCCTTGGTGGCGGCGAAGTTCGACGGAAGCTGCACGATGTAACCGCCCTCCGCGATCACCGACTCGGTGATCAGGCGGATCTGTTCCGCAGCGCGTTCGTCTTCATTGAAGTAATAGCGAACCTCGCCGCGCGCCGGTGCATCCAGAGCTTCAATCTTGTCGATCGTGAACTGCTTCTCTTTGAGCGCGTCGGCGACCTTCTGCGCCACTTCCATGTCTTTCCTGTCGGTGACGCGTATGGTGACGCGCGTCTGCTCCGTCTTCTGGATGACGGTGCTTCCGAGCCGCTGCAGACGCGTTCGGGCGGCTACCTGAGTCTGCGCGGTTGCGCTGGAGAGTTTCGCCACGGTCTGATAATCGCGCTCGGCCTCGGCGCGGCGGCCGAGTTTTTCGTTCAACGCCCCGCGGGCGAAGATGGCTTCGGCAAAGTCCGGCTGCAGTTGCAGCGCGTGCCCATAGGCGCGAAGGGCTTCGTCGTTTCGGCCCATCCGCTCGAGCACGGTCGCGCGGTTGCTCTGAATGTTGGCGTTTTTCGGATTGTTCTTCGCCGCTTCATCGAGATCGGCGAGAGCCGCCGCGGGCTGGTTGCGATGCAGGTTCGTGGCGGCGCGCGCATCGTAGGCATCGGCAAGGAGCGCCTGCGCGCCTTCCACTTTACTGGCCGACGTGATCTCGATCACTCTGCCCAGGTCGGCCAGCGCCTCGTCGTATTTCTTCACGCCGTCATTCGCCACTGCCCGGCGCATCAGCAGGGTGGTATCGTCGGGAGCGATCTGAAGCGCGTTGGTGTAGTTGGCGATGGCCGCCGTGCTGTCGCCATCCGCGAACTGCCGATCGCCGTCTGCGAGCAGAACGGCAACTCGATCGTGCGTCGCGGCCTCCTGCCAGGCGTTCCACCGGTTTATCGCGATCACAACGATCAGAATCGCGACCATCACGGCGGCGGCCGCAACTTGCGCGCGGCGCATGCGGCTCTGGTACCGCTCTGAGCCGTCGATGAATTCGATCTCGGCGCGGCTGAGATCGCCACCGACATTCGTGCGCCACCGCGTGGCTTCCCGGAGCAACTCCCCGGAAAGCAGCGCGCCTTGATCGCGCGCGTTGCGTTCCCAGTCTCGGCGGTAGCTGTCAAGCCGCGGCAACCACGCATAGAATTCGCTGCGATCTTTCCTCTGCAGCCACGCGGCAGCGCGGTCCCATTGTTCGGCAACAAACGCCGGCGCGACACGTGCCTGGCCCTTTTCGTCGGCGAACGCATAGAACAAGGAGCGATCGACCATGTGCCAGATCACGGCCTTCAGGTGGCTTTCCGGCATGTCGCTGAGGAGCAGGTCGGAAGGACGGCAACTCAACTCGAGATCGGAGAGATTCCCGCACAGCGTCAACAAGCGTGGAATCAAGCGTTCTGCCGTCGGCTTCAGTTCCGCCGACAGTGCGTCCCACGCGCGTTCCGCGATGGCTTCGAGCGGATCCTCGATCTGGCTGTAGGCATGGTTGGTCAGGAAACCTTCGCGGCGTCGATTGCACAATTCAAGAAGGATGACCTGCAAGAATGGCAAGAAGCGCTGTTCCTGACCAAACTCGGACACAATCCGATCGACCAGGCCAGGCTCGAAAGCAAGACCAGCCTTTTCCGCCGGACGTTCGATTGCCTGCCGCAGCTCCGGTTCCCGAAGCGGCGGGACCCTGATCGTGTGCGAAGCGTCCAGCAACGCGCCGCCGGAAGCAGCAGCGAGTTCAGACACTCGAGCGTCCCGAATCGCAAGGATGAGCAGTGGACCTCCGGGCCGGGCGGCGGCACCACCGACCCGCTCGAGAAAGCGCCGCACATCGGCAATCGAAGAATGTCGCAGCAGTCGCTCGACCTGATCGATGAATAGAAGATGCCGGCCGGTCACTGTGGACGACTGCCGTTCAAGCGCTTCCTCGATACTCGCCAGCGGCACGTCACCGACGACAAGACGTGCGTACTCGAGTGGTCCAGAGACCGCTCGCAGTGCAGCGACGACACCTGCCTCAACCAGCGACGTCTTGCCGCACGCTGATGGCCCGGTAATCAAGGCGAGACGAGTACGCTCGAGCGTTTTCACGACGTCGGCGACGACGGTGTCTCGCCCAAACAGAAAGCCGGCATCTGCCTCAGTGAATGGCCGGGCACCTGGGTACGGCGCACCGAACGCCGCGGTAGGCGTCGGTTCCGCGCGGCTGCCGGCGGGTGCCGTGCTGACAGGTGTCGTTGATTGCGGGCGCTGCGACGTGACCAGCCGGGCGAGCCCTTCGCGCCCTTCGCTGGTATCGAGTCCTTTCCGGAGATCGAGGCACATCAACCTCTGAAGTGCCGGAGGCGCGTTTTGTCGGAACGACTCGTCGGTCGCGCCGGGAAGGAGGACGGGCACGATCACGAGATCGCGGCTTCCTGCGATCGCTTCACACAACGTGACCAGCTCGGTGCCTTGCGATGGCGTCAGCCCCTGCCCGCCATAACACGCGAGGCAGAGACGGCTATGAAACAGCGCTTGTTCGGTCCGCGCCTTCCAGTCTTCACCGTGTGCCAGCTCGAGTCGATCCTCGAACACGACGGCGTCCAAATCGCGGAGCCGATCGCCCAGCGCATGTCCGAGCTCCGAGTCACCCGAGGCATATGCGATGAATGCGTCGTAGCCGGCGAAACGCTTCGCCGCATCGAATTGCGCGACGACCGGCGTCGTCGGCCGTGTCACTTCAGCCGCGGGTGTCGCTCCCTCGCGGCGCGGGGCCAGCGCGCATACCGCGTCGGCCAGGCGTTCGAAGGATCCGGCAATAGAGCGGCGCTCGACCGCGCGGGTCGGATCGCTGAGCACACGCTCCTCGAACGCGTACGCCGGCTCGTATGGAATCAGCAGGTCACGAAACCCGAGGCCGGCATCGCGAATGCGTGCAGGCAGATACGCCGCGAACTGACGCTCGAAATCAGCGACAAACGGATCGGCGAGCTTCGGATCGCGCTGCTCGACGCGCGCCGGCACGACCAAAATGTCGAGAGGCCGTTCACGCCTTGCCGATTGCACTCGTACCGACTCGAAATCCACGGCGACGTTGAGCGTGCCCTGACGGTTTTGATGATTCGAGGCGGTGAGCATGAAAATCGCGTCGGCAAGCTGATACGTACAGATGCCTCCCATCTCGGTGACGCCTGTACGGCTGTCCACGATCACGAGGTCGTAGCGCACCGGCACGAGCGCCGCGCGGAGCCACTCGAAGAACAGCTCACCCTCCCAGTTTGTGTAGAAGTCCTGCCAGTCGAATGAGCGCAGGTTCGCCGCGTACCGTTCAAGCTGTTCGCGCGTCTCTCGCTGCCCGGCTGGCATCAGATCGAGCCGTCCACCCCCCGCCAGCTGTTGTTCGTACACCGGGACGATGAAGCGCTCGACATTGCGAAACTGGTCGGCAGTGGCCGACGCCGCGACCGACATGGACCGTTTGTAGGCAAGGAGCAAATCGAGGAGTCCGTCGTGGCGCTGCGCTGCGCCCTGTTTGATCTGGAAGTACTGCTCGAGCCCGGGTGCCTCGAGATCGAAGTCGATCATGAGGACCTTGAATCCGCGCCGCGCAAGGATGTCGGCAACGTTGGCCACCGCCATCGAGCGGCCGACGCCTCCTTTAAAGGAATAGAAGGTGATGATCACCGATCCTCTCCCGGCGGGAAGAGGGCTTCGTCATACCCCTGTCGCTGGACACCAAGCTGCTTCCGAAAACCGGCGAGCCGTTCCTGATCCGGACCAGGTTGCCGCACCTGCCGCATCGTCTCAGGCAGGCTGCGGTGCAGCCAGCGCCTGAGGTGATGCTCCTCCTCGACGCCGAACTCACACTGGGGATCGAAGTCCATCTGCCAGCGGTTGAAGGGCTCGACGAGCTGACGACGCGCCTCGGCCTCGAGCAGGTCCTCAAACGTATTCGCCGCGGCAACCGGGGCGACCGTCATCACCGAGACCTGAGACTGGTTCAGGAGCGCCTGAATCTGCGGCCTGATTGCAGGATGGAACAGCGAGAGCTCGTCGACAATGGCGACGCAGCCGGAGCGCGCCATGTTGCCGTAAACGTTCCGGAGCAGCGGATCGCGCGTGACGACCGGATCGATCGGGTAATACTGAACCTTGATCTTTCGTTGTGCGCCAACACCCGCACGCGTGCTGTTCAGGCGGGCAACAACGGTGTCGATCATCTCGCGCAGCGACGTCGCGCGCCCGAACGGCTTCCAGTCGGCGCGGCTCTCCGCGTAGCGTTCGGGCCATTTCGTCGATGCCGATTCGAGCGACAGCCTTAATTCCTCGAACCTGGCGAGATTGTTCGCCGTCAGGAGATCACCAACCTGTTTCGGATTCTGCTGAAGTGCAATGGCTTCGTTTCGAGTCATCGCCGCGACGACGATGGGAAGGCCCACGACCGCCCGGGCGCGAAGCGTCGGATTGCGCGCCTGAAGCTCGGTAACGATCGCGGCGAACTGCAGCGCAGACGGATCCGCCGGATCCACGGGCATCGCCTTCGTCATGGCGAGTTCCGCTGGCAACGCCGGGGCCAGCGGATGGCGAAGCACGAGGAGACAACTCGTGCGCGCTTCCAGGAGCGCGTACACGCGAGTCATGTCCGCCATGCGCGTGGCGTATTGTGAAAGGCTATTCGCCGTGACATACACCAGGGCACTCTGGTGAACTCGCGCTTCGGCGTCGAGGGCCTCAAATTCTTCCGGGGTCGAACTGAATAACGCCTTCGGCGCGAGCCTCACCCGGAGACGTTGCTGCTGCAAAGAAGACGCGATCAGCTGCGCGTCCGCAGCATCAGCCGGCGAGTGCAAAAGCAGACAGTCGCCGCCCAGCTGACGTGGATCCGGCGCGACCGGCGCAGCGTCCGGCTCGCCGAGCCGAACGGTCACGGATGTGGCAACGAGCTCACCGATGTCTTCGGTCCCGCGGAACGGCAACGGCGTATGTTTGTTTCCGAGGCTCTCCCGAAGCTTCGCAATGCGCTCTCCGTGGCCCGCCTGGCTGTCCATCTGCGCGGGAGGCCACGGCGCATTCGGATCCTGCACGAAGATCAGGCACGGCTTGCCCAGTTCCTCGGCTTTGCGAAGCTCCAGCTCTGTGATCGAAAGCGATTGCGGATTGTCCGGAGTATTTGGGATGAACCCGTAACGATGGGCAAAGAGACCGACATAGACGTCGCATTGCGCCACATCTTTGAGACACGCGTCGATCGTCCGGTCGTCGCGTGCGACGTAGGACTCCATCGCGACGACCTTATGGTTGAGGCGAACGAGCGCGCGGTTAACGCGTTCCCGGCACTCCTTCAGATCGACATACGTCGACGACAGGTAAATCGTCGCCATGCGCGTGCCCCTCCCTGGGCGTGGATCGGCGGGGCGTCGAGCTTACCACGCGGTTCGTGCAGGCCAGGACACCTACTGGATCCAACGTCGCACGCGTGGAAACCGAACATCACGAGACATGCCCGGCCTGAAGATCACTCGGACCTTGTGATCACGAGCCGTGTCTCCGCGCTCTCTTTGTAGCCGTAACGAATCGCCTTCGCGCGCAATGTCGTGGAAGCATTTACGAGAATAGGTCCGTTGTACAGCCGCCAGGTCGGGGCTGCTCCGTCGTCGGTCGTGTATCCAACCGACGCTCCCTGCGTGGGCACGTAGATGACGAACTCGGTGGCCCCGTCGATCTTCATCGATGCCGGGCGAGCCGGATCGGCGGTTGTCCGCCGCGGCACGATGTACGGCTGCGCGGTCTCAGGTTGCACGCCGCCTGGCCACATCCGCTGAATCATCTCAGCCTCATTGATCAGTCCTTGATCCCCGATGCGCGTCATCCATGTCGTGACGGCGGCGCGCATGCGCGCGAGCGTGGCCCGGTGTGCGGGATCAGCTGACAGATCGTGAACCTGATAGGGATCCGCCTGTGTGTCGTACAGCTCCTCGGCCGGACGGCTCGTCCTCATCCACAGCGCCGCAGGACCTGTGACCTTTCTTTCCGCCTGCAGCCGCAGCCATTCCTGCATGATGGCGCTCTGGTTCCGGTAGATGATGTGTCCGGCGTAGGGAAGTTCGGGCGAGAAGTTGCGGATATAGAGGAACCGCGCATCTCTCGCCGAGCGCATCATGTCGTACTCGATGTCCATCCGGTCGCGCGCCGCGAAGACGAACTCGGGAGCCTGCGCGGCACGCGGACCGACCAGCACTCTGCCCTGCATGTGTGCCGGAACATCTACGCCAGCGAGCGCGAGCACGGTCGGAGCGAGATCGATGAAGCTGACCAGTTCGTCGCGGACCGAGCCCGGCGCAACAGTGGAGCCAAGCGCCTTCGGCCAGCGAATCATCAGCGGCACCAGCAGGCCGGAATCGTAGAGCGATCGTTTCGCGCGCGGGACGCCATCGCCGTGGTCGCTCCAATAAAAGACGATGGTGTTCTCCATCAGCCCGTCTTCTTCGAGCTGCTTCAAGAGATCACCAACCTGCGCATCCATGTCGGCGATGTTGTCGTACATGCGCGCCAGCTCTTCGCGAACGACAGGTGTGTCCGGGTAATACGGGGGCACCTGCACCTCTGTGGGATCGGTGACGAGTCGTTTCCCCTTGCGAGCCGGACTCGACGGAAATATCTGGCTTTCGTGTGTCACCTCGAGGTTGAACACGGAGAAGAACGGCTGATCCTTGTTCGCCCGGTTGCGCCAGTGCGCCTTCTGCCCGAGCTCGTCCCAGATGGTGAATGGGACGCCGAACTGGTAGTCGGTCTTCGCGCGGTTGGTCGTGTAATAGCCGGCAGCGCGCAAGTACTCAGGAAACGCCTTGACGTAAAACGGCGGAACGGCGAGGTATGGGCCCGGTAACTCAGGGACGCGATCCTCCGTCGTCCGCATGTGCTGCGCACCGATTGACGTCTGATACATGCCGGT
>Ga0207701_10002128_pt1 | contig 20532 bp, 14 predicted proteins | sample KBSSwiSSwithPhiX_FD_184294 | JGI IMG/M metagenome (GOLD analysis project Ga0207701, IMG submission 184294) | Switchgrass rhizosphere bulk soil microbial communities from Kellogg Biological Station, Michigan, USA, with PhiX - S5 (SPAdes) (version 2) | ecosystem: Environmental > Terrestrial >... | reverse complement strand
GCGCTCTGCAGCTGGATCCAGCCTTCGTAACCCTTGGCTTTCACCCCGCCCCTGAATTTCCTGTCCAGCACATGCGGCTTTTCGAAGATCCCCATGTAGATCGGCATCGCGCCCTCCTTGAAACGTCAAACGTCCCGGTGCCTGCATGATCAATCACATTTCTGACCACGAAAAAATCAGGCAGAAGTACTGCCGAGTCGCTCGGGCGACAGCAGCGACGAACGCTTAACTCTCTGACGACAAAGCGTAACGTCGATGCAAAAATCAAATTCAAACAATTCCATCGATCCAGTACTTACGTACTAAGCGCCAATCGCTACACTTTTCGAGTGCTAGTCGATTACCTCGTCAGCGAGCAACTGCATCGAGTTGGGGACCGTTAGCCCGAGCGTCTTCGCAGTGCCGAGATTGATGACCAGCTCGAACCGCGTTGGCTGCTCGACCGGAAGGTCGCCAGGTTTCTCGCCCCTGAGGATCCTGGCGACGTAAATGCCGGCACGGCGATACGCATCGCTTGGTTTGAGCCATAGCTCAAAAGGCCACCAGCCGCGACATACTCGCGGTCCGGATAGCTTGATGGAAGTCCATGGCGCGCGGACAACACCACCAGCCGTTGCCGTTGGGAGGTGAAGAACGGACCGCTACCGACGTGGAGTGCGCCAGCGGACGCTTGGGCAATTGTTGCGAAGGCGGCATCAAGTTCATGAACCGCTGCAGCCTTCACGACCAGAACCCGCCGCCCAAGGGTTTTGCCGGCGGCCTCTACAGATCGCAATTCCCCATCGGTGTCCGGAAGATTCGGGTCCAGCAACACGGCGATGACGGCCGCCTGGGGAACCAACTCGTGCAGCAGCCCCAGCCGCTTGGTCGTCGCATCTGTCGCTATAAAGGTTACGCCCGTAACATTGCCGCCCGGCCGATTGAGGTTGGCAACCAGACCAACTCTGACCGGGTCGTCGCCGGAGACGAATACGATAGGCGTTGTAGTTGTTGCCGCCTTGGCAATCAGCGTGGGCTGGCCGTGGCCAACGATCACCGTGGCCTGACGACGGATCAAATCGGCCACCAGCCTCGGAAACCGGTCGAGCTGACCGTCCGCAAAGCGGTATTCGATGGCGACATTCTGGCCCTCGACAAAACCGGCCCCGGTCAAGCCCTGCCGGAATGCGGTGACGAGGTTCGCCGCGTCGGCGGCCGATGTGACGCGCAGGAAGCCGATCACCGGCATCGCCGACTGCTGCGCCAGTGCCGACACCGGCCACGCAGCCGCGCCGCTAACCAATCCCAGAAAATCCCGCCGCCTCATGCACTCCCCTCGGTTCAGGAGGCAGTATCGTATCGGCTCAGACGAGCATTTTGCTATAGGGCCTTAAACCGACCTTGGATCATTAGTCCGTACAGCGTGGCCGATGTCCGCTTCTCTAATCGGCCAGTTGAGGTCAAGCGCTTTCAGACTATCCACACCGCTGCAGTGTCGATGTCGCCCGCGGGCTCGTGCTTCTCTCCGGAATCGGCACCAAGGCCCTTCCATCATGGGATTCGAGGACGAGGCGGAACGATCTAAGGGTCGGCCTTGCCGTCAGACGAACGGCAGGTCCAAGCGGACATACAGTCTCACCTCATCCATGGCGGACATTGCAGCCGGAAGACATCCCGGCGGTTTGGGCAGTCCCGCCTTCCGGCGCAGGCTCGCGTCCGCTTATGTCCGCCAACAGGGACATGCCAAAGCAAACGGCGTAGCTTATTCACGCCTTAAGCAGCGCTACGTGGTACCGGGGGTGGCACATGGTTTCGGTGCGGAGCACCATCATCGCGTTCCTTGGCATCGCCGCCCTGTTGCCGGGCCACGCGATGGCGCAAGACAAATCGATCGTCATCGCCTCAACCACCTCGACGCAAGATTCGGGTCTGTACGGGCATTTGCTGCCGATTTTCACGCAGATGACCGGCATCGCCGTGAAGGTGCTGGCGCAAGGCACCGGCCAAGCGCTCGACAGTGGCCGGCGCGGCGATGCCGATGTGGTGTTCGTGCATGCCAAATTGGCAGAGCTGAAGTTCCTCGCCGAAGGCCATGGCGTGAAACGATTTCCGGTGATGTACAACGACTATGTGCTGGTCGGACCGAAGAGCGACCCCGCCGGCATCAAGGGCATGGACGACGTTGCCGAAGCGCTCAAGACGATCAGAGCTAAGCAAGCAACCTTCATATCGCGCGGCGACCACTCGGGCACCCATTTGGCCGAGCTCGCGCTCTGGAACAAGGATGTCGGCATCGACATCGAGAGGGACAGGGGCGCCTGGTACGAACCGATCGGCCGGAGTATGAACGCGACGCTCCATATGGCGAGCGCCCGCGGTGGCTATGTACTGTCCGACCGTGGCACCTGGCTCCACTTCAAGAACAAGGACAGCCTGCAAATTCTGGTGGCGGGCGACAAGCGCCTGTTCAACCAGTACGCCGCCATACTGGTGAATCCGGACAAGCATCCCACCGTGCGGAAACAGCTCGGGCAGGCGTTCATCGACTGGCTGGTGTCGCCTGATGGCCAGAAGGCCATCGCCGACTACAAGATCAATGGCGAGCAGCTATTTTTTTCGAACGCTGACGATCCGAACGCCTGAGCGCGCGATCTTGCTGCTGAAAAATACGCCCGTCGCCTCGGCCGATCCGCGCGATGAGCCGGATAGGCGGTTCATCACATCTGTTGACGCGATGCGGCCCTGATTTCGTCCAGGAGCTTGCGGGCAGCCGCCGTAAACACCGAGCCGCGACGAAACACGGCGCCAAGGCTTCGCTCCCAGGTCAGTTCGGGCAGGATCTGGTGCAACGTGCCGTCGCTCAGGTCCTGCCGCACCAGGACCTCGGGCAGGAACGAAATCAAATTGCCCTCGCGCAAGGCGGTGAGCGCGAGGGGGATCGAGCTGAGCTCCAAAGCCGGACGGGGCGCAGGAAGGCCCGCGCGGGAAAAGAACTCGGTCAGCTTCTGGCGCAACTGATCGGATTGCCGGGCCAGCACCCAGGGACCGGGCCAGGTGTCTTCGAGCGAGACGCTGTGCTGGGACAGCAGGGGGTTGTGCGAACCCACCACGACCAGGGCACGGTTCCGGGGCAATAGGATTTCGGTGTCGAGGTCCGGCTGCTGCAATTGGGCTGAAAGCGTCAGCAGTGCGTACTCGATTTCGCCCGACTTGAGGGCTGGCAGCAGCGTATCGATGAAGCCGTCACGGACCACCACCTCGACGTTCGGGCTCGCTTGGAGCAGCTTGGCAATCGCCCTCGGCAGGATCGACTGCGCGAAGCTTGGCCCGCTGCCGATCACGATCCGGCCGCGGGCCGCGCCGCTGATTTCGCGAATTTCGACCTCCGCCCGGTCCACTTCCGTCGCGATGACGCGCACCCTTTCCTTGATCGCGGAAGCCGCCGCCGTCGGGGTCATGCCGCGCGCGGAACGGACGAACAACGGACTGCCGAAAGCCTGCTCCAGAGACTGGATGCTCTTGCTGAGGGCAGGCTGGGAAATGTTGAGCTGCCGGGCTGCGTCCCCCAGCGAGCCGGTTTCAAGGACGGCAAGGAAATGGCGCAGTTTGCTCAGTTCCATCGAACCTCCTTCTCATGGCAGTTATGACTGTAGGTTAGATTGGTTCGCAGGTATCATTGTATAGAAAAATCGATTGCCGCCCCTCTGGCGGAAGAAAATCCTCGGAGACCGCGATGATATCGGAGAAGACCCGCGCCCACCTCGATCAGGCCGCGCCCGGCCTCAAGGCCGTCAACCTCGTCGACTTCGCCGTGGTTCAAAGTGAGCTTGAGATTGCCGAGCCTCGCGAGATAGCCGTTCCGCACATTTGGAAATGGCGCGACGTGTCGCCATGGCTGGACCGCGTTTACAATGGCATGTCGCTCGACGAGGTGCACCGGCGGACCCTTGCGCTGTCAAACCCTGGGCTCGGCGGTCGTCCTTTCAGCGTAAGCACGTTGCTGACGTCAATGTCGATGTACTATCCCAACGACATCGCCAACGTGCACCGCCACATGGCCAACGCCAGCCGGTTCATGCTCGAGGGCCAAAAGGCCTATACCACCGTGGGCGGAGAGAAGTGTCCGCTTGAGCGAGGCGACCTGGTCATCACGCCAAATGGCGAATGGCACGACCACGGCAACGACGGCAACGCGCCGATCGTTTGGGTGAACGTGCTGGACGTTCCGCTCGCCGAAACGCTCAACGCCATCATGACGGAGTGGGAATACTACGAGACCGATCCCAACTCGAACTCGCAAGAGGCCATCGCCCGCAAATCCCAGAGCTTCATTCGTCCACCGGGCTTTTCCGACCAGATGTTTGGCGCCGGCGGCATCGTGCCGCGGTTTGGCCCGGAGCGCCGGGGACGCGGCGTGCACTCGCCGAAATATCTTTATCGCTGGGAAAAGACCCGGGAGATATTGCAGAACTTGAGGAACGAAGCAGGCAGTCCCTACGACGGAATCATCGTTGAATACACCAATCCGCTTGACGGAGAATCGGTGGTGCCGACGATGTCATTCGAGGCACAGATGCTGCGGCCCGGCGAGCAGACCCAGGTTCACCGGCATACCAGCAACTCTGTCTACTGCGTCATCGAGGGCAGCGGCTTCACGGATGTCGACGGACAGCGGCTCCAATGGGAGCGCAACGACATCTTCGTCGTTCCAGGGTGGAAATGGCATAGTCATTGCAACACCAGCGCCAACGCTGATGCCTGCCTCTACGCGGTCACGGATGCGCCAGTTCACCACAAACTTCGCATGTACCGGGAGCAGGCCAAAACTCCCAATGGCCAAATCACCGAAGTCTGGCCGTGGCCGTACCAGCCGGAACAGGGCAGCCGGGTCTCGAACCGTACCATGTGGTCCTAGGCGGGGCGACGACCCGATTGCGCCTGCCATGAGTGCGGAAAGTGCGGAAACGGGAGTCATCGGATGAGGGCGTTCGTCGGAATTGTCGCAGCCGCACTGATCGCGACAAATGCGTATGCCCAGAACGCAAAGTATCCGGCTGGCCCGATCACTCTCGTGGTGCCCTATGCGCCAGGGGGCAGCGGCGACATCCTGGGGCGGCTGCTCGCCGGAGAATTGCAGAAGCGGCTGTCGCAGCCCGTGATCGTCGAGAACCGGCCGGGCGGCTCGGAGATCACCGCGACCGAACTGCTCGCGAGGTCAAACCCGGATGGTTACACGCTAGCGGTTCTTTCCAACGCCTTGTCCATTAACGAGGCGTCGCCGCAGAGCAAGAAATATGACATTGCGCGCGATCTCGCCCCCATCGCCAAGGCGATTGATATTCCCTTCGCCATGCTGATCGGCCCGAAGCTGCAGGCCACGTCGCTGGCAGAACTGGTGAAGCTGGCGAAGGCCCAACCGGGAAAGCTCAATTACGCGCACCTCGGACCCGGCACCCCTCATTACATCACGATGGAATGGTTCAAGCGCGCGGCGGACATCGATGTCCTGGGGGTGCCTTACCGGAGTTCGGCGCAGTCCTATACGGCGCTCCTGACGGATGAAGTCCAGGTCGTGGTATCGGGCTTGGGACCGACGCTGCCGTTTATCGAGTCCGGCCAGGCGAAAGCTGTCGTCTCGATGACACGCAATCGTCCCAAAGCCCTCCCTGATACCCCGACGATTACGGAAGCGGGTTACCCGGACTTTAATCTGCTGTCCTGGATGGGAGTCTTTGGGCGCGCCGGCACGCCGGACGATCGGTTGCAGCTGCTCTCAGACGAAATTATCCGCGCGGTGGAGAGCGACGAGGTCAAGGCAAGGCTGCTTAAGCTCGGGCTTGAGCCATCGCCATCCGCCATCGACAAATTTCCGTCGTTTCTGCAGCAGGATATCCAGCACTGGGTCGGAATGACCAAGGCGACCTTGGGCCAGAACTGAACTCGAAAGCGGGCGGCGTGAATTATTGCATCCCGGCTAGCGGAAGTGCAGCAGTTTGATCTTCCGATATATCCGCTGTCGCAGCCGCTTCGATCCGCGCCAACTCAAGCAGGAAGGCCACGTGGTCGCATTCCGCCGCAGCCGCCATTTTCGCTAACTCAGAACTCATATCGCTAATGTAGTTCATTATCTCGCTTCGATTTGCGCCGTTCGCCATCGCATTCCCCATTTCCGGTGATGGAAGGATGATCACCGGATGGCGCCAGGGGAATCCCAATCGGATCAGGTAACCAGCTAGTGATCGACGTGCCCGGGCACAGTTCCACGGGGTCGAAACGTTGCAGTCATCCCTGTCATTTTTTCTCCGTTTTCCTGCGAGTTTTTGTTCGGTTGCGTGCCGCGTGGCTGGTGTCGGAACTTTGCGCGCTCTAAAGGGGATGCCGATTTGTTATGGCTTGCATTGCTGGTGGGTTCCGGGGCGTGCGAGCTGCGGGCGGTGACCCCGTCAGCATTGAGGCACGCCGCGCCGGGTCGGTCCCAGGTTCCGCCTTCGCCATGCTGCGGCATCTGCAGATGCCCTGAACCGAGCCTTGGTGCCAAGGCCTCGCGCGCGCCTGTCAAACAGAAGCCCTGGCTCCGCGCGTGCGTGTCATTTCGCAGTTGATCTTGTCGCCTTCGGATTGGTGCTGGCGATCTGCTCGACCAGGTTGACAATCCCGTTGCGCAGCTTCGCATCGTTGATCTGTGAGAACGCTGTCGCGAGCGCCAAGCCTTCCCTGCTTGCCATGAACCCGGACATGTAAGCAGGCGAAGGTGCTCCCGTCGATTTGCCGGCACGGCGCCCGTCGATTTCCGGCACACCCTCGAAGAAAAACGATACCGGAACATGCAGTATCTGCGAAATCTCCTGCAACTTGCTCGCGCTAATACGGTTCGTGCCCTTCTCGTATTTTTGGACCTGCTGGAAGGTTAGGCCGAGCGCGCCGCCCAATTTCTCCTGGCTCATGCTCAACATCATGCGTCGCATGCGCACGCGCGCTCCAACGTGCACATCGGTGGAGCTTGGTGATTTCTTTACCATTACCATCGGCGAAGCCCTTCAGCCGAGCCACAGCTTGCCCGCAAGACATGAGCGCGGCCGGCTCCAATCCAAAAGTCCAGCTTGCACTGTTACCATCCAGTCGGGAAGTAGCCAAATTGAGGTGCTGTCTGCTTCATTCCGATCCAGACCGTAGCTCGGCTTAGCCAAGCGTAATCCGCCATTCCATTTCCGCCAAGATGGCGAGTTACGTCTCGAGGCGGCGGGCGAGATCGCCGTAAGCGCGCAGTTCTCCGAGACTAGCGGCAACCGTCCCGCCTGGCATCGAAGAACTAAACCTAAGGGTAATGTTCGTTAGCGCATGTCGCTGCTTGAAATGCTCCCGGCGAACAAATCGCCGCATAAGAAAAGCAATTGAGCGGCCGCCGGGCGACGCGTTTGCGCGCCGTCTCAAGGGGAAAGGCCATGGTCCGTCTGATGACTTCGCTCGCACTCGCCCTGCTGACGAGCGTCGGCGTACAGGCGCAAACCTACCCGTCCCGCTCTGCCGCGGTGATCGTGCCGTTCTCGCCCGGTGGGCCTACTGACGCGATCGGCCGCATCGTCGCCGACATCTTCACTCGCCATCTCGGCCAGCAGTTCATCGTCAACAATATCGGCGGCGCTGGCGGTACCACCGGCGCACTGCGAGCCGCGCGCGCCCGGGCCGACGGATATACACTTGTCGTGGGCCACTTGGGCACCCATGCGGCGGCTCCCTCGCTCTATCCCAATCTGGGCTACGACCCAGTGAAGGATTTCGAGCCGGTCGGATTGATCGCTGAACAGCCGCTGCTGCTCACCGTCCGCAAGGATTTCCCGGCAAGCAGCCTCAAGGAATTCGCCACGTATGCCAAGGCAAACGTGAGCAAGATCAATATGGGCCACGCCGGTATCGGCTCGGTGTCGTACATCGGCTGCGTGCTGCTCAACTCCGTGATCGGTATCCGGCCGATCATGGTGCCGTTCTCCGGCACGGCGCCGGTGATGAAAGGGATCCTCGCAGGCACCGTCGACTACGACTGCGATGCGGTGCTCGGCCCGCTGCCGCACGTGTTGGCCGGCAACGCGAAGGCGCTCGCCATCGCCACCAGGAAGCGCAGCCCCCTGCTCCCCAACGTGCCGACCTCATTCGAGCAAGGCATGCCAGAGTTCGATTGCGCGCCATTCTATGCGGTGTTCGCCCCGAAAGGCACGTCGCGGGAGATCATCGACAAGCTCGCCAGCGCGCTCAACAAGGGCCTCGACGACCCTGCCGTGCTCGCCGGTCTTGGGGCCAACATCGCCGAACCCGTCCGCCGCGGCCCCGGGCCGCTGGCCCAAGTGGTGCGTAACGAGATGGCGCGGCTCACGCCGATCTTGAATGCGGCTTCAGCGAAGTAGCGCGCAGTTCGGGCATCGGAAGACCGAGCGCGTCGCCGCGCTCCGGTGTGCGCAAGCGGCCGCCGGTCGCGATATCTATACCAACGTGCAATTGGTCAGCGCCGCGGGCCGTTCTAGCGTACGACTGCGTATTTTCCCTCTGTGGTTTTTCCTTGAACCGTCACGGCGCATCGCGTCTAGCTCGGGTCTTCCAACGGCGCGCCGTGGCGGCTTTTCTTCCAGACCTTTATTCGCACTACGCGCGCAACGTGCCCTCGGGCCTTGCTTAGCGTAGATCATCGCGCCGTCGCTCCCCCGGCCCCCGGGGCGTCCGCATGGCCTCAACGAACAAATAATCGGCGGAAAGGAACAACAACGCCAAAGGCCGCAACCTACCTAACGTAAAGAATAGGCCCGTATACCCCGGGAGATTTTCAATGAAGCGATTGTTGCTTGCCGCATTGGCAGTGGTCCGGGAAGGAATAGAAGACGAACTGGTTGGGCTCGATGAACAGCGCAAAGGCGAGCTCGCCACAAGGGTTCCAGAGGAGCGGCGGCCGGAAGCGGCGCGCGGCAAGCACTGTGGTGAAGGGCTATTCCGCCAAAAGTGCTAGCCGGCGGCCGGCTCGTTCGCGCTCGGCAAGCCCGGATCGGACGGCAGGGTCGGGAGCGATCAGTACAAGCTCACGCTTCAACTTATCAACTTCGGCGAGGCCGCGTTATTTCGGCACGTAGTAGTGCGTCTCCAGCAAGAGGCAACCGTTCTTCGACGTGAACGGGCCGTGATAGACGCCGGGCGGACGCACGCAATAAGTCGGCCCGGTGAAGGATTCGCCTCCCTTGCCCTGGGCGTCGCTGCCGCAGACCAGGTCGCCGGACACCAGGAACACCTCCTCCCAATATTCATGCACGAACGGCACGGTGGAAAACGCGCCGGCTTCGATCTTGAGGATGCGGGTGCGGTTGCCGACCTTGTTCTTCTCGTCGAGCGAGCCGGCCAGGATTTTTTCGGAGAAGCCCCACGGATAGCCGGGCACCGTGTGGAAGCCCTCCTTCATGTCGACCCCGTGAAATTCCTGGTGGCCCTTGTCGTAACCCATGACAAATCTCCCTGTGGCGAACTGGTGTCCGGCCGCACTTTAGCAATCGATGGAGGCGAGTAAAGGCGAGCTACGCCGCGGCGGCGGTGCGGTCGCATTCGGCGAGGAATTCGGCGACCTTCGGCTCCGGCATCGGCTTGGCGAACAGATAACCCTGCCCCTCGTCGCAACCGTCGGCCTTGGCGCCGGCGAGTTGCTCCTTGGTCTCGATGCCCTCGATGATGGTGGTGATGCCGAGGCTGCGGGCGAGCCCGACCACGGCGCGGACGATCGCCTGGCAATCCTTGCGCACCAGCATGTCGCGGACGAAGGAGCGATCGATCTTGATCTTGTCGAACGGGAAGTTCCGCAAGTAGGCGAGCGACGAATAGCCGGTGCCGAAATCGTCCATCGAAATCCGCACGCCGATGTCGCGAAGCTGATGCAGCAGGCTCAACACATGGGTCTCGTCCTGCAGCAGCACGGACTCGGTGATCTCGAGCTCGAGCCGGCTCGCGGGCAGGCCCGACGACGCCAGCGCGTTCAGCGTCAGCTGCACCAGATTGCGGCCCTTGAACTGCATGGCGGACAGATTGACCGCAACCGCAATCGCCTGCGGCCACTTGGCGGCGTGCGCGCAGGCGGTGCGCAGCACCCATTCGCCGAGCGGCAGGATGAGCCCGGTTTCCTCGGCCAGCGGAATGAAGTCGAGCGGCGGGATCATGCCGCGCTCAGGATGGTTCCAGCGCAACAGCGCCTCGAAGCCGGAGACCTTGCCGGTCTGCAGATAAAGGATCGGCTGGTAGTAGACCTCGAACTCGCCGTTGGCGATGGCCTTGCGCAGATCGAGCTCGAGCGCCCGGCGCGACTGCAACCGCTTGTCCATCTCGCGCTCGAAGAAGCGATGGGTGCCGCGGCCGTCGCCCTTGGCGAGATAGAGCGCCATGTCGGCGTTCTTCAACAACAGGTCGGGGTTGACGCCGTCGCCGGGCGCGACGGCGATGCCGACACTCGCGCCGATGACGATGTGGCGGCCATCGATATCGTAAGGCCGGCTGATCAGCTCGACGATGCGGGATGCGAGCTGGCTGCACTGCTCGGGCCGGCTGACATCGGTCTGAACGACCGCGAATTCATCGCCGCCGATGCGCGCGATAAAATCGGTCTTCGCCACCGCCTCGGTGAGACGGACGGCCACAAGCTTGAGAAGTTCGTCGCCAATCGGGTGGCCGAGCGTGTCGTTGACGGTCTTGAAATGATCAAGATCGAGGCAATGCACGGCGAAGCCGCGGCCGGGCTGGATGCGATCGAAGGCGTTTTCCAGGTGCTCACGGAACAGCACGCGGTTGGGGAGATTGGTCAGCATGTCGTGGCGCGCCAGATGCGCGATCTTGGCCTCGGCGCGGCGGCGCTCGGTGATGTCCTCGTGCACCGCGACCCAGCCGCCGTCCTGCATCGGCTTCTGCGACACCGCAACAATCCGTCCGTCCATCAACTCCTGGGTGAAGGCGGAAGCTTCGCGGGCGTGAATCGCGGTCGCCGCCGCCACCTGCTCCGGGTTGGCAATGGCGCCATTGCCGACCGTCGTCCGATAATTCTCGATCGCCTGCAGCAGGACCCCCGGCTTCGACAGCTCGGGGGTGAGCGCATACATCTGCACATAAGTCTTGTTGCAGACGATCAGCTTCTGCTCGGCATCGAACATGCACAGCCCGTGGGTCATGTTGTTCAAGGCGATGTCGACCCGGCGATTGAGCTGCTTGAGCTCGACCTCCCGGGCGATCAGCTGGATGGCGTTGTTCTTGAACACCTCCACGGCCTGAGCCATGGCGCCGACCTCGTCGCGGTCGTCCCGCGACGGGATCGCGGTGGTGGTGTCGTTGCGCGCAAGCCGGGTCATCGCATGGGTAATGCGTCCAAGCCGCGACAGCACGCGGTGCATGGTGGCAAGGCCGATCGGACCAATCAATATGATCGCCACGAATGCAGACAGCAGAACCCATATCGCGAGCGCCTTCGTGGTGGCACTGACGACGGCGATGGCCTCCTGCGCCTCCTGCAGGCGCAGATCGCGATAGCTCTTGATCAGGCGGTCGATGCCGTTGGCGATATGGGCATAACCATTGGCTTCCTCGACAGCCTTGTCCTGCGCAAATTCGTTGGCATAAAACGCGACCTGGTCACCCTCACTGAACAGCGCCGGGAGGCTCTCCGCGATGCGGCTCTCGAGAGAAGCCGCATCGCCATTCGCCGGCGCGATCTGAATCATCAACTCCGACAATTTCTGCTTGATTTGCCCAAGCTCGTTGCGGCCGGACTGGAGCCGGTCGCGATCCACTTCCGACGGCATGCTCTCGACAATTCTGCGATGTCGCTCAAGCAGCAGGTCAAGACGGGTCGAGTTGAGGATGCCGACAAAGCCTACGCCGTAGAGACGCTGCGCGGCGGTTTCTGTCGTTCTTGAGAAATAGATCGAGGAGATCGACAGCGTGGCAACTGCAAGCAAAGACAGAAAGGCAAAGCAATAGAGCTTGGCCGAAATGCCGCCACGCAAAGCTTCCCTCACTGGTTGCCATCGCCGCACCATCGCCTGCTACATCACCTTCTCGGCGGCACGGCGCGCGGCTTCAATCACCGCCTTCATGGCCGGCGACGGATCGCCGAAGGTTACGAGGCTTAGGGTCTGCTCGATCGGCGCCTCGGTGCCCAGCTCAGGCAGCCCTCTCTGTTTGGTCAGAGCAAGCTGCGCAAATCCAAGGGCGCCGGGCTCTTGTTCGATCACCTGAACGAGCTGAACCGGGGTCTTGACGTAGATGATGTGGGGCCCATCCGGCAGCCTGCCATTGAGCAATTCGGATTCGACCACGGTGGTCACGCCGCCGCCGCCGCCGACCAGAACAACGCGTATCGGCTGGTCCTTGCCGCCCAGCTCGGACCAGTTCGAGATCTGGCCAAGCAGGACCTTGCGAACCTGGTTGAGCGTCGTCTTGCGAACCGGGTTTGACGGATGAGTCGCGATCGCAATTCGAGTGCTGACAATGGAGTGCACCTGCAGCCGGTCGTAGGCCAGTCCGGGCATGATCTTCTTGATCTGTCCGACTTCGCTGCTCAGCGAGGCGGAGATCATGGCCATGTGGGCCCGCCCCTCCATCAGCGCGATGAGTCCTGGCATCGACTTGTTGGGGATGACCGTCAGCTCGTGCTTGGAATCGGATTCGATCAGCGACTTGTAAGGCTCCATGAGCCGTCGACTGAACGTGGTCGACCCCTGGACGATGAGCGTTTCGGCGAACGCCTGCGCCAGCACCGCGGTCGCCAGCAGCGCGAGCGCCGCGACCAGTGTCAGTTTGCAGGCCCGTTCTCCAACACCATAGCGTTCAGCAAGCATGAAAGTTCACCCTGTCCGTTCCACCGCCAAGCTTCCCCAACAGCGGCGCCGTATTCGAATGTAAACGTAGGGTGTCCCTCCTAATCCCTGCCTAAACGACGGTGCGGCCACCTGATCGTTCCAATCATGGTTAATGTCGAGTGAACGCCCGGCCGCGAAGGTGCAGCGTCAAATGGGGACTGCGATCGACGATGGCTAAAGTTGTACCGAATCCCGTTACAGAACTGTCACGCCCCGCCCTTAAAGGTGTCTCGAACTGCGCTGGGACGCATTTGGGGCGCCGCCAATGACCTTCGACATGATCCGTTTGGGCTTGCCGAACACCGCGGTGCTCGTCGCCTTGGCGATGATGCCAGTCGTGGCGCTCACGACGTTGGCCGCCCCTCGGCCGGCGGCCGGGCAAGTCGAACAGGTCGAACCTGCGACAATTTGCCATGCGCCGGTTGCGTGCGCGGAGATCGCACTCGCCGCAGCGCCGGGGCTCGTTCTGGAATAAAAAAGCGCCGCCCGGAGGCGGCGCTCATTCAGTCCGGCCAGCAGGAATTACGCCGCCGCGAACTGGCCGAGCCTCCGCTCTGCCGCCAGAATCTCGATCCCGCCATCGAGGTTGAGGCGCAGCCGGGCACCATTGGCGATGCGGCCGATGCCTTCGGTGCCAACAATCATGGTGACATCGTATTCGCGCGCCAGGATGGCCGGATGGCTGAGCCAGCCGCCGACCTCGCTCACGAAGCCGCCGGCCCGCGAGAAGTAGGGCAGCCACGCCGGGTTGATCATGGACGCGACGACAATGTCGCCGTCACGGAACCCCTCCATCGAATTGCCAACCTCGGCGTCCTCTTCGGAGATGACGTGTGCGCGCGCCTCCACGACCCTGCTGCCGGACACGCGCGTGCCACGAATGGCATCGGGCACTGCATGCATTTCGCTCGCATCGCCGGCTGACGCCGCTTCGAGATCGTGGGCCAGCAGGACCGACGGCAGCGACGGCGAGTGACGCAACCGCTGTGCCTGCTCCTGCCGCTCCCGCGCCAGCTCGCGCAACCGGGCGGCATTCTGCCCATTCAACGACAACAGCTCATCGAAGCGCAGATGGAACACACGGCCATCGAGTCCGAAGCGCCGGTCGAGCGTCAGCACCGCACGCCGCAGCACCGCCAGTTCGCCGAGCGTGTGATGCTTGGCATCCTCCTTCAGCGTCTGGAAGCGCCGCGCGATGTCGACGATCGTGGCCTGCGACTTGGAGAGTACCGGCGTGTTGTGGTAGCCGGGCCGGCCAGCCGCGACGCGGCCTGCGACCATGCGGTTGAGGGTGTTGAGATCCTCGGCATAGCGCGGCTCGGCCAGCTCATAGTCGAGCACGGCGCGATGGCCGAAGTTCTTCAAGAGCAGCCAGCGCCGGCTCTTGGCCGTTTCCGCATGGACCTCGGCGATCGCCCGGGCCTCGTGGGTTTCCGGGATGTGGCCGAGCAGGCTCGACGGGTCGATCGCGTCGGCGGAGAGGACCTTACGGGCGCGGTCGAGATAGAAGCCGGCCGCGATATTGACCACGTCCACCGCCACATGCGTGTCGAACACGAAGCGGTCGTGCAGCCGCCTGATCTCCGCGACCAGATCCGCGGTCGACAGCTTCTCGAAGTCGGCCACGTTCAGCAAACGGGTCTCAGCGATGAACTGCGGTAGAAAGTGCTCGCGGAAGTCGCGCTCGATGCGATCGGCGGTACGCAGCAACCGGCGCGCGGCAAGCGCGCTGACGACAAGCGCCCTCGCTTGCTGCTCGCGCTTGTTGACGTAGAGCCGGCCGAGGATGGTCACGAGATAGGTCGAACCGTCCTCGGCGCGGTAGGTCAGGCCGAGCTCACGCGCGGCGAGATCGACGCTGCCGCCGGCTGCCCATAGCGATTCCATGAGCGACAGCGAGAGCGGGGTCGGCCGCGGCAGCATTTCCGACAACTCGTTCTTGGCGAACACGACCTGATCGGGCTCAGCTCCCTTGGCAAGTTCGATGGCGCGGGCCAGATCGTTCTGCTTCGCGGCCATATCGGCATCGCCGGCGACCGGACGAGTAATGTCGCGGCTCTGCACCAGATGGAAGCGCCCGTCGCGATAGGCCCACTCCATGTCCTGTGGCCCGCCGAACAGGCGCTCGGCAACATCGCCCATCTCCAGCAGCGGACGAAGGTCGATCGGCGCGGCGTCTTTGCCGAACGGTTTTTTGGTGACGCGGCCGAAGCGGAAGCTCGCCGGCCGGACCATGCCGGACACCAGATTCTCCGCGGTGCCTTGCACCATCTCGACCATGGCAAGACCGCCGGCCGAAGGGTCCCGCGTGAACAGCACGCCGGAATATTCGGCATCGACCATGCGCTGGATCAGGATGTTGCCGGCGCCGGCGGAGATACCGTAGCTCGAAACCCGCGCGGTTTCGAACGACGCCTGGACGCGGGTGATCGCCGCTTCGAGACCATCGCGGTCAACGTCGATCACCGACTCGAACACGCCGGCGAAGCTGTGGCTCGCGCCGTCCTCGCCCGCTCCGGAGCTGCGGACCGCAAGCTTGACGTTGCCGAAACGCCGCCAGATCCAGGCGAGTTCTTGACGGCGCGTCGTCGCAGACATCGCGGCGAGTCGAGCCATGAATGCGAGCGTCAGCACCACGCCATCGGGCACCGGCATTCCAGCCGCGCGCATGCGGGCAAGCCGGTACGCCTTGTTGCCGCAGTTTTCGAGCCGCGACACGTCCTCAAACGCGATGATGCCCTCGGGCGTCCGGTTGCGGCGCCAGGTCTGCCGGAGCTGTTCGAACTGACCGTTGACCCAGAGCCGCTGGACCAGCAACAGCGCAGCGCTGACGATCAGATAGATGTCGGCGCCGGCACTGAACAGCGTACCGGTTGCCGTCATCAGCGGCAGGGTGACGATCCAGATTAGTGCCCTGCGCTTGGCGCTGGTTGCAAAGGCCAGATCAACGTAAAGCGTGATTAGCACCCCGAAGACAAGCGGCAGGACGAACCACAGATCGCGATAAGCAAGGCCGGCCGTCCAAAGGAAGGCCCCGTCCGTCTGGGCCGCCAGTTCTTGCACGGCCAGGAGCGCCACCGCCATCACCGGGAGGAACGCCAGCGCCAACAGATTGCGCGCCGGCGTGATCCCGTGCCGCTTGTAGAAGCCGCGGATGGCGTGCGTCCTGCGGACGGCATCGTCCTTCAACCGGCTCTTCAATGACTCCAGTTCGCCGGCGGCCTCGCGGGCACGGATCTGATCCCGTTCGGCCTTGAGCGAGAACGGCAGGACGAGCAGGCGCGAGAGCAACGCCAGCAAAGCAATAACTGCGACAACACCGGTCCATTGCGACACCGCAGACATGGCACCCGCGACGTAATGAGCGGATTTGGCGAAGACGCTCTTGTTGTTTTCCGCGATCCAGTTTTCGACATGCGGCGGACGCCCGCGTGCGATGAAGTACTCCCACGGCAAGGTATAACGGCCGCGCACGTCATGGCCGGCCTTCGTCAGCTCATAGCCGAGAACCTCGGCGAAGAAGCAGCCGCGGCGGTCGTAACAAGGCAGGATGATCGGCCGCTTTGGCAGCTTGGCGATGTTCTCGTTCATGACCTCGGTCGGCATGCGGCGCAGGCTGAGGTTGATGGCGCCGTCGATGTGCGATCCGGCGAAATCCGTCGGATAGCGGATATCGACGAGAATGGCCCTTTCCTTCTCGATCATCGCTTTGACTTGTTCGGTGTCGAGCAGGGTGTTGCGGTGGGGGTAGTCGGGAATCGCGCGCAGTGAGTCGAGGTCACGGGCGCTGAGGCCATCCATATCGCGGCCCTCGACGATCCACTTTTCCAGGCCGCCCACCACAAACTTGGTGTCGATGCCCATCTTCGCCATTGCCTCGGCGGTTTCAGAGCTGCGGTTGCCGTTATGACAGAACAGAATGACCGTCTTGTTGGTCAGGTCGAGATTGGCCTTCTTGAGGTCGGGAAAGCGGACGACCGTCGCGCCCTTGAGCGACCCCATCGATTGCTCCGCGTTTTCGCGGACGTCGAGGAAAACGTATTGGTCGGCTTCGCCACGGTTATGAGCCGCGAGCAGCTTTGCGGTTTCTTCCGTGCTGATCCGCAGTGGATGCTTCAACTGCTGGGAGAAGTTGATTTCTTTGGCGTCCGGATCGTCCGGCAGTCCAGCCGGCGCGCGCGACGGGCGCAGCAAGGTGTTTTCCAGGCGCGCCTGGCGCTCGTTGATCTGGCCGACGTATTGCCAGATGTTGACGCCGATCGAGATCGTCATCGCGACGAACAGGCCGGTGGCGATGATGAGCAGCCCCCGCGACATCTGGACCGAGCCGCCGCGCTTGCCCGCCCTCATGGTGGCGAAGACCGCCCCGCCGCCGAGCACGGCGGACATCAGGGCGAGCAATTGCGAAATGCTGACGAACGAGCCCACCACCAGTTCCGGAGACGGAATGGCGAAGGCCTGCCCTGTCCCGAGCAGACAGAGCGCAAGTGCCGCGAACATTGACGTGAAAGAAAAAGCGGCGGCATCAACGACGCGCCGGACGCAACCAAGGGTACGCATTTACGAATTCCCTCAAGTCGGAGTGGCCAACAACCAAGGGAGGAGTCCGCAGCGAGTTTTCGGAGCCGAACAGCGCGAAATGTGCCGCATCTCGCACTAAATCCCGTCCCGACACAGGTCTTGTCAGTCCCCTCGATCGTTAAGTTAACAATTTGGTAGTAATCGTTAAAGCGCATTTACCTTTTTGGGTTAATGATTGCTTACGATGTATGGTTAATGCTTGGTTAAGATTGGCGCCAATGGCTGAGAAGTGCCTGGGCATTCGTTAATGGGCCCGTTTCACAGGCGATTACGGTCAAATGGGCCCTGGTGAGGCACACCGATCTTGCCGTGTGACACAACTCCCAATGGCAGAATGCAGCGTCTAATAGGGTCCTCGCGAAAGTGGCTTCCCCCTCCCCTCCCTCACGGTTGGTGAGCGGGATGGTCCCTCACGGCAAGTGAAGCGAAGACCATCCGGCGAAGCTTTGGCGTTTGCGCGCCGATTGTTTGAAATGCGAACCTGCAACCGTGTCGCCACGTTGCCCGACGCTTCCGCCCCACCATTCCGGTGCTACTCTGTCGGTTGTTGCCGGTCGATGCGCCGTTCAACGATCGGACGAGTTTATCGGAGAGTTCCACCTTGCCGACGGCAACCCCGCCCCGCGATCCGATCGAGCGCTGGGCCGCGGCACCCCTTCCCGAGCTCATGGCGGAAGCCGCACGGCTCCGCGACCTCGGCCACGGCAACATCGTCTCCTACTCGCGCAAGGTCTTCATCCCGCTGACACGGCTCTGCCGCGACACCTGCCGCTATTGCACCTTCGTGCGCGGGCCGCGCGGGGTCCCGTCGGCTTACCTCTCGCCGGATGAAGTGCTGGCGATTGCGCGCGCCGGCGCGCAAGCCGGCTGCCAGGAGGCTTTGTTCACGCTGGGCGACAAGCCGGAGCTCAAATACGAGGCGGCGCGGCGGGCGCTCAGACAGCTCGGCCACGAGACCACGATCGATTATCTCGCCGCGATGGGCGCTCTGGTGCTGCACGAGACCGGGCTCTTGCCCCACGTCAATCCCGGCGTGATGAACGCGGCGGAGATCGCGACGCTCCGCCGCGTATCGGTATCGCAGGGCATGATGCTGGAGAACGTGTCGCCGCGACTCGGCGAGCGTGGCGGGCCGCATCACGGCTCACCCGACAAGGCGCCGGCGGCGCGGCTGGCCACGATTGAAGCGGCGGGCAAGCTCAAGGTGCCGTTCACCACCGGCATTCTGATCGGCATCGGCGAGACGCGGGCGGAACGTATCGACTCGCTCCTCGCCATCGCCGCACTGCATCGCCGCCATGGCCATGTCCAGGAAGTCATCATCCAGAATTTCCGCGCCAAGAATGACACCGCCATGGCGCGCGCGCCGGAGCCGGATGCGGACGAGATGGTGTGGACCGTGGCGATGGCGCGGCTCGTGCTGGGCCCGGCCATGAACATCCAGGCGCCGCCCAATCTCAGCCCCGGGCTGATCGCCGACCTAATCGCCGCAGGCATCAACGACTGGGGCGGCGTCTCGCCGGTGACGCCCGATCACGTCAATCCCGAGGCGCCATGGCCTGCGATCGAGCAATTGCGTGCCGGCACCGCAGCGGCCGGGAAATGCCTGACCGAACGGCTGGCGATCTATCCCGGTTACGTGCGGGAGCCGACGCGCTGGCTCGACCGGGATCTGCATTCCGCGGTGTTGCGCGCCTCGGACGCGGACGGTTACGCCCGCGGCGAGGGCTGGGCGCCGGGCCGGCGCCATGAGCAACAATCGATCCGGTTTTTCGCCGCTGCGCCGGCCATCGCGACTTCAACAATCGATAAAATCATCCGACGCGCCAGCGACGGACAAAGGCTCGGCGAGGGCGACATCGTCACGCTGTTCAAGGCGCGCGGTAAAGAATTCGACGCCATCTGCGCGTCCGCCAACGAACTCCGCAGGAGCGTCAGCGGCGACACTATCGGTTACGTCGTCAACCGCAACATCAACTACACCAACGTCTGCAACTACGGCTGCCGGTTCTGCGCGTTCTCCAAGGGCAAGCTTGGCGACACCCTGCGCGGCCCGGCCTACGACCTCGACAGCGACGAGATCGAGCGCCGCGTCCGCGAAGCATGGAATCGCGGCGCGACCGAGGTCTGCATGCAGGGCGGCATCCATCCGCGCTACACCGGCGCGACCTATCTCGACATTCTCAAAGCCGCCAAGCGCGCAGTCAGTAATATCCATGTCCATGCGTTCTCGCCGCTCGAGGTACATCATGGCGCCACCAGCCTCAGCCTGACCATCGGCGATTATCTCGACCGGCTGCGCGACGCAGGCCTCGGCAGTCTGCCAGGCACCGCGGCCGAGATCCTCGACGACGACGTGCGCGCCGTGCTCTGCCCGGACAAGCTTTCCACTGCGCAATGGCTCGCCATCGTCGAGGCTGCGCATCGGCGAGGACTGCGCACCACCGCAACCATCATGTTCGGCCATGTCGACCGGCCGGAGCACTGGGCGCGGCACCTCTTGCACATCCGCGATCTGCAAGAGCGTACCGGCGGCTTCACCGAGTTTGTGCCGCTGCCGTTCGTGCACATGGAAGCGCCGCTTTATCTGAAAGGACGCGCGCGGAAGGGCCCGACCTTGCGCGAGACGGTGCTGATGCACGCGGTGGCGCGGCTGGTGCTGCATCCATCAATTCCAAATATCCAGGTGTCGTGGGTGAAGCTCGGCGCGGCGGCCGCGGCCGCGTGCCTCAATGCCGGCGCCAACGACCTCGGCGGCACTTTAATGAACGAAAGCATCTCGCGGGCCGCCGGCACCGAGCACGGCCAGGAGTTCGCGCCGGAACGGATGGACGCTCTTATTACTTTGCTGGGCCGTGTGCCGCGCCAGCGCACCACGCTTTATCAAGACGCACCGGCCGAGCGCAGCGCCGCATCCTACCAGGCGCCGGACCTTGCGCCGTTGATTGCCGTGCGCGCGCCGCGCGAGCGTGCCGTGCTGGTCGGGTGACGCCATGCACCCGGAAGCCAAATCGAAAATCGCGGTGCTCGGCGGCACCGGCAAGGAGGGCTCCGGTCTGGCGCTGCGCTGGGCCAACGCCGGCCATCATGTCTTCATCGGCTCGCG
>Ga0207701_10002127_pt1 | contig 20535 bp, 15 predicted proteins | sample KBSSwiSSwithPhiX_FD_184294 | JGI IMG/M metagenome (GOLD analysis project Ga0207701, IMG submission 184294) | Switchgrass rhizosphere bulk soil microbial communities from Kellogg Biological Station, Michigan, USA, with PhiX - S5 (SPAdes) (version 2) | ecosystem: Environmental > Terrestrial >... | reverse complement strand
GAACCGGAGAACCGGCGAACCCGCACCTGTCGAACCTGTCGAACCCTTCGAACCTATCGAACCTTTACAGCTTGTATCATTTACCCTCGTCCCGAATGACCCTGATTCGCGTCTAAAGAGGCCATGTCGATATCGCCCAAGCTGATTCCGCTCCTCGTCTTCGCCGCGCTCCTGGGCGCCTCGACCGCTGAGGCACAGACGTCACGTGCCTCGGTGCGCGGCCGGGTGACGGATCAGTCCGGGACACCGGTCGCATCGGCATCGGTCCGCGCCGCGCGCGGGGATACGGGAGAGTCGCGGACGGCCACCACGAACGAGGCCGGCCTGTTCTCGCTGGTCGAGCTCGAGCCGGGCGAATACCGCTTCGACGTCACGACCGCAGGCTTCGCCCCGTATACCCGTCAGGCGCAGCTCGCGGTCGGTCAGGACCTCTGGCTCGACGTGCCGTTGCCGGTGACGATGCGGCAGGACGTGGACGTGTCGGCCCCGTTCGTCCCGGTGGAGCGCGATTCGGCGGCGATGACCACGCTGATCGACCCGCGTCAGGTCGCCGGGCTGCCGCTCGATGGCCGCAACTTCCTCGAGCTCGCGCTGCTGGCGCCGGGCACCGCGCCGGCGCCACAAGGGTCGGCCAGCTCGGTGCGCGGGGACTTCGCGTTCAGCGTCAACGGCGGGCGCGAGGACGCGAACGCGTACCTGCTCGACGGCGTCTACAACATGGATCCGAAGCTGGGTACCGCTGGCGTCCGGCCGCCGGTCGATGCCATTTACGAGTTCAGCGTCCTGACCTCGACCTACGACGCGTCGTTCGGCCGCAACGGCGCCGGGCAGGTCAATGTGGTCACCAAGTCCGGCGCCAATCGCTTCAGCGGCAGTGCATACGAGTTCTTCCGTAACAGCGCACTCGCCAACCGGAACGCCTTCGCGCCGCGCGACGAGCCGGAGCCGGACTACAACCGCAATCAGTTCGGCGGCTCGGTCGGCGGGCCGATCGCCGCCAACCGGCTGTTCTTCTTCGCGGACTACGAGAGCACGCGGCTGCGCGAGGGCATCACCCGCGTCACCAACGTGCCGACGCAGGCGGAACGACAGGGCGACTTCTCGCAGTCGCTGTTCGCGGCGCCCATCGATCCCTTCTCGCGCCAGCCGTTTCCGGGCGGCCGGATCCCGTCGTTCGCGATCAATCCGATCGGCACGGCGATCGCCGGGCTCTATCCCCTTCCCAACCGCAGCACCGCCTTCGCCAACTACGTCGCGTCGCCGGCCAGCACGGATGATGTCGACCAGTTCGACGCGCGGCTCGATCACACGTTCGCCGGCGCGTCGCGGCTCACCGGCCGATACAGCTTCAGCGATCGGCGGCTGTTCGAGCCTTACGCGGGCACTGGCTTCTCGACCGTGCCCGGTTTCGGCAACGACGTCGAGCGCCGCGGACAGAATCTGTCGCTGGCCTACAACCGGCCGATCGGCAACGCGCTCGTCAACGACCTCCGCTTCGGCTACAACCGCGTCGCCATCGGGGTGACGGTCGAAAACCCGCAGATCGGCAATCGCTCAGTCGGCCTGGATGCACTCGCCACCAACCCGCGTGACGCCGGGCTGAGCCTCATCTCAATCGACGGCTACTCGCCGCTCGGCCAGGAATACAACAACCCGCAGGCCAGCACCTCGAATGCCTATCAACTGCGCGACACCGCGACCTGGGCCCGGGGCGCGCACCTGATCAAGTTCGGCGGCGAGATCACGGGGGTGCGGCAATCAGCCTACCGGGACGTCCAGGCGCGCGGGTTCCTCACCTTCGTCGAGCAGGGCTACACCGGCAACGCCCTCGCCGACCTGCTGCTCGGCCTGCCGGCGCTGACCGGCGGGGCACGGCTCGACAACCCGCAGAACCTGCAGGCCACCACCTGGAGTGCCTTCGCGCACGACGACTGGCGCGTCCTGCCGTCGCTGTCGCTCTCCGCCGGACTCCGCTACGACTACATCGCGCCGCCGGTCGACCGCGACGATCGCGCGACCCTCTACGATCAGTCGACCGGACAGCTGGTGCCGGTCGGCACCGGCTCGATGCCGCGCGGCGGCTACGAGCCGGATCGCAACAACCTGGGCCCGCGCGTCGGGTTGGCGTGGACGCTCGATCGCGCCGCCCGGACGGTCCTGCGCGGTGGCTACGGGATCTATTACAACCAGGGGGCGCTCGCCACGTCGGAGGGCCTCTACTTCAACCCGCCCTACTTCAATCTGGGGGTCTACTTCCCCGCTCCGCAGCTGCCGCCGCTCACCCTGGACGATCCGTTCCCGGCGAGGTTCCCGGTGTTCATCCCGCAGTCGGCGACCGCGTACCAGCGCGATCTCCAGACGCCGTGGATGGAGCACTGGAACGTCAACGTGCAGCGGCAGTACGGCACCGCGCGCGCAATCGAGTTCGCCTACGTCGGCGCGCGCGGTCACGACCTGATCTCGGCGCGTGACGCCAATCAGGCCGCGGCCAGCCCCGTCATCCCCAATCTGCGGCCGAACCCGCAGTTCGCCGACATCACGCTGATCGAATCGCGCGCCTCATCGCTCTACAACGCCCTCCAGATCACGTACCAGCAACGGGCGACGCGGGCCCTGTCGATGCTGCTCGCCTACACGCTGGGCCACTCGACGGACGATGCGTCCGGATTCTTCACGAGCGCGGGCGATCCGAATTTCCCGCAGAACAGCCTCGACCCGGCCGCGGAGCACGGGCGATCGAGCTTCGACGTCCGCAACCGCTTCTCGGCCAGCTTCGCCTATGTGCTGCCGCTCGGCAGCAACGTGGTGCTGCGCGATCTCGAGGTCCAGGGGATCGTCACGATCCAGAGTGGCCGTCCGTTCACCGTCGCGCTGCGCCCCGACCTGGACAACAGCAACACCGGCCGCTCCAATCTGGGGTTCGGCAACAACGACCGCCCGAACCTGGCCGGCGACCCGACGCTCGACAGCCCGACCGCCGAGCAGTGGTTCAATACCGCGGCGTTCTCGCTGCCGGCCTTCGGCACGTTCGGCAATGCCGGTCGCAACATCCTGACCGGGCCGGGCTATAGGAACGTCAACCTCGCGGTGGTGAAGTACATCCCGGTCGGGAGGACGCTCCGTCTCCAGCTCAGAGCCGAGGCGTTCAATCTGCTGAACCGGATCGATCTCGATCTGCCCGACGCGTATTTCGGCTCGCCGACCTTCGGTCAGGTGTTGTCGGCCGGCAGCCCGCGGCGGATCCAGTTTGGCGTGAGAGCGGTATTCTGATCGGGCGCGGACGGGCGGCCGGCGCCCGCAGCCGTCCCTGGAATCACGCCATCGCCGTTGTACGCGCGTCAACCGCCGGTCACTACGCAGCCGACGAGGATTTATGCTTACCCGACCCACCCGTCCGTTTCTGGCCCTGCTCAGCGTATCGCTGCTGATTCCGGCCGCGGTGCTGGTGCGCGGCGCCGACTGGCCCGACTGGCGCGGCCCGGGCCGCACCGGCGCATCGTCTGAAACGAATCTGGTGAACAGCTGGTCGCCCGCCGGCGAGAACCTCGCCTGGCGAGTGCCCTATGGCGGCCGCTCCGGACCGGTCGTGTTCGGCGATCACCTCTACCTGCAGAACACCTCCGGCGCGGGGGAGATGGAGCAGGAGCGGCTGATGTGCTTCAACGCCGACACCGGCAAGCTAGTCTGGGAACACCGCTACAACATGTTCACGAGCGACGTGCCGGCGCACCGCATCGCGTGGTCCTCGCCGGTCGTCGACCCGGCGTCCGGCAACGTGTTCGCCATCAGCGGCAACGGCCTGACGATGTCGTTGAGCAAGGAAGGAAAGCTGCTGTGGGAGCGCTCGCTGGCCGAGGAATACGGGATGTGGACGACCCACGGCGGCCGCATGTCCACACCGATCATCGAAGCGGACAAGATGATCGTCAGCGGACTGGTGTTCGGCTGGGGCCAGACCGCCGCGCCGGCGCATCGGTTCATCGCCCTGGACAAGACCACCGGGCAGACGATCTGGGTCAGCGCGCCTGAAGGGCGTCCGACGGACACCATCTACGCCAACCCGTACGTGGCCGACGTCGACGGCGTGCGCATGTTCTTCTCGGGCGGAAGCGACGGCGCGATGCACGCGCTCAAGGTCGCGACCGGCGAGCCGGTGTGGCATTGGGACGTCAGCAAACGCGGCCTGAACACCGCCGCCCTGATGGTCGGTCCGGACGTGATTGTCACCCACAGTGAAGAGAACCTCGCCACCAGCGAGATGGGCATGGTGGCGGCCGTGCCGGCGAACTCGAAGGGCACGCTCACCGACAAGGACGCGCGGTGGATCGTTCGCGACGTGCAGGCCGGTTACGGATCGCCGGTCTCCGATGGCGAGCGAATCTACCTGGTGGACAACGGCGGCATCCTGTTCGCCTTCGACGTGAAGACCGGCAAGCAGCTGTGGACCGAGAAGCTCGGCACGATCCAGAAGTCGTCGCCGGTGCTGGCCGACGGCAAGCTGTACGTCGGAACGGAGAACGGCAAGTTCTACATCATCAGGCCGCACCCCGATAAGGGCGAGGTGCTCGACAGCGACCAGCTGGGCACTGAGGACAATCCCGAGGCGATCATCGCCGCGCCGGCAGTGGCGCGCGGGCGTGTCTACGTCACCACGATGGGCGCCACGTATGCGCTGGGGCCGAAGGGCGCCACGAACGCGGCGGCGGCGCCCGTGGCGCCGGCAGCGGCGAGCGCCGCGGCGGCGGGCCCGGCCTCGACGCTACTGGTCACGCCGACCGATGTGATCGTGAAACCCGGAGACGCGGTGCCGCTGACGATTCGCGCGTTCGATGCGATGGGCCGGAGCGTCGCCGCGCCGGCACAGGCCGAGTGGTCGCTCGATGGACTGAAGGGCACTGTGGCGGCCGGGCGGTTCACGCCGGATCCCGCGGCAGGCGCGCAAGCCGGGCTCGTCAAGGCGACCGCCGGTCCGGTATCGGCCACGGCGCGGATCCGCGTCGTGCCGGCCCTGCCGTGGACGTTCGATTTCGAGGACGGCCGCGACACGCCGCCGCCATACTGGGTCAACGCCACCGGCAAGTTCGCAGTCCGCGATCTCGAAGGCAGCAACGTGCTCGTCAAGCTGGCCGAGAACCCCTTCGCATTCGCCAAGCGCTGCCGCCCGTTCTTCGGCGGGACCGAGCTGAGCGACTACACCATCCAGTCCGACGTCCGCGCCCTCGAGCGCCGTCGTCAAATGGGTGACATCGGGGTCGTCGCGCAGCGCTACGAGCTGGTGCTGTTCGGCAGCCATCAGCGTCTCGAGCTGCAGCCGTGGCAGCCCGAGACCGAGCGTACCGCGCGGGTCCCCTTCACCTGGACGAAGGACGCGTGGTACACCATGAAGCTCGAGGTGCAGAACCTGGGCGGCGGCAAGGTGCGGGCCCGCGGCAAGGTGTGGCCGCGCGGGGAAGCCGAGCCGACGGCCTGGACCATCGAGCGCGTCGATCCGATCGGCAGCGTCAAGGGCGCGGCGGGGCTCTACGCGGATGCGCCGTCACAGGCCGGCGGCGGGTCCGAGCTCTATTACGACAACATCAAGGTTTACGCGAACAAGAAATAGGGACTAGGGACTCGGGACTGGGGACTCGGGACCGGCGACCCGGCTCAGGGCTTGCGGCGCACCCTTGGAAACGCCTGCACCTGCGATCTCCCTCGTCCCCGGTCCCTGGTCCCTGGTCCCAGTATTTGAAATGGCCACCATGAAGACACATCTCCTCGGCGTCGCGGCACTCACCTCGCTGACCGGCCTCGGCCTGATGGCGCGATCGGATCCTCCGTCGACCGACTGGCCGATGTGGGGCGGCACGCCGGACCGCAACATGGTCTCGACCATGAAGGGGTTGCCGACGGCGTGGGACGTCAAGACCAAGAAGAACGTGAAGTGGGTCGCGGAGCTCGGTTCGCAGGCCTACGGCAATCCGGTGGTGGCGAACGGCGTCGTGCTGGTCGGCACCAACAACGAAGGCATGCGCGATCCCGCGGTCAAAGGGGACAAAGGCGTGCTGATGGCCTTCCGCGAGTCGGATGGCCAGTTCCTGTGGCAGGCGGTGCACGACAAGCTTGCCGCCGGGCGCGCCAATGACTGGCCGTACCAGGGGATCTGCTCGTCGCCGCTGGTCGAGAACGGAACGGCCTACTACGTCTCGAACCGGGGCGAGCTGATGGCGGTCGACATCGACGGCTTCCGTGACGGCACCAACGACGGCCTGGTCAAGGACGAGAAGGCGACCCGCGAGACCGACGCCGACGTGATCTGGCGCTACGACATGATGGAGGAGCTCGGCGTCCTCCAGCACAACATGGCGAACTCGTCGCCGGTGATCTACGAGAACCTGATCTTCATCAGCACCTCGAACGGGCAGGACGAAAGCCACGTCAACATCCCCTCGCCGAAGGCCCCGGCGATCATCGCGGTCGACAAGACCACCGGCAAGCTGGTGTGGGAGGACAACTCGGTCGGCGAGAAGATCCTCCACGGCCAGTGGTCCTCCCCCGCTGTGGGCAAGATCGGCGACACCGTCCAGGTCGTGATCGGCCAGGGAGACGGCTGGGTCCGCGGCTTCGAGGCGAAGACGGGCAAGAAGCTGTGGGAGTTCGATCTGAACCCGAAGGACTCCGTCTGGCCGAAGACCCGCAATGAAGTGATCAGCACGCCGGTCATCCATGAGAACGTCGTCTACATCGCCAACGGGCAGGATCCCGAGCACGGCGAAGGCGTCGGCCACCTCTACGCGATCGATCCGACCAAACGCGGCGACATCACCACCACCGGCAAGCTGTGGCAGTACGACAAGATCCGCCGCTCGATCTCAACCGGGTCGATTTTCAACGGCATCCTGTTCTACTCGGACTTCAGCGGCTTCCTGCACGCACTCGACGCCAAGACCGGCCAGCCGTTCTGGACCCACGATATGTTCGCGGCGATCTGGGGCTCGCCGATGGTGATTGACGGCAAGGTCTATCTCGGCGACGAGGACGGGGACGTCGCGGTGCTCGCCGCCGATCGGACGATGAAGCTGATCGCGGAGAGCAACATGGGGAGCTCGGTCTATTCGACGCCGGTGCCGGCCAACGGCACGCTCTTCGTCGTCAATCGCAATCAGCTGTTCGCGCTGAAGGAATCCGGCGGCGCCACCGCGAGCGGGAAGTGATCAACCGCTCCACGCCCGGTGCCCGCCGCGGCCTCGCCGCGGTGCTGTGCATCCTCCTGTGGATGCCGCTTGCGGCGCAGACACCGCCGATACCCGCCGGCGCTCCCGCCGATCGATGGACGCAGTTCCGCGGCTCTCCCGCACTGAGTGGGACGTCCGCGGCGACGCTGCCGCCGACGCTCAAGCTGCTGTGGACCTATGACGCCGGGGATGGGATTGAGTCCTCTGCGGCAATCGTGGACGGTGTGGTCTACGTCGGGTCGCAGACCGGCGAGCTGCACGCGGTCAATCTCGCCGACGGCAAGGTGAAGTGGAAGTACAAGGCGTCCGAGGACGGTATCGGCGAGTCCTCTCCGGCGGTGGCCGGCGGGTTGGTCTACGTCGGCGATCTCGCCGGGGTCGTGCACGCGGTCGACGCCGCGACGGGGAAGGTGGCCTGGACGTTCAAGACGAACGGTGAGGTGAAGTCGTCGCCGGTCGTGGCCGGCGATCGCGTCCTCATCGGCTCGTATGACACCAATCTCTACGCCCTCGGAGCACGCGACGGCAAGGTGCGATGGAAGGCGCAGACGGAGGGCTACGTCCACGCCACGCCCGCGGTCGTCAACGGCATCGCCTACGTCACCGGCTGTGACGAGATCCTGCGCGGGATCCGGATTAGTGACGGGAAGGAAGTGCTAAAAGTCTCGTCCGGCGCCTACACCGGCGCGTCCCCGCTGATCCTCGACGGTCGCGCGTATTACGGAACCTACGACAACGAGGTGCTGGCCGTCGATCTGAACACCCACAAGATCCTATGGCGCTACAAGCGTCAGGACCGCGTGTTCCCGTTCTACTCATCGGCGGCGGTGTCCGGGGCGCGCATTGTTCTCGGCGGACGCGACAAGCTGGTGCACGCCATCGATCGCCAGAGCGGCAAGGCGGCGTGGACCTTCACGACCCGCGCCCGGGTCGATTCGTCGCCGGTCGTCGCCGGCGGCCGCGTCTACGTCGGATCGAACGACGGCAAGCTGTACGTCCTCGACGCCGCCAGCGGCAAGAGCGTGTTCGAGTTCGAAGCCGGAGGCGCGCTGTCCGCCTCTCCGGCGATCGCCTCGGGCCGGGTCGTCATCGGCTCCCAGGACGGCAAGCTGTTCTGCCTGGGCGCGGAGTGAACGACGATCGGCTGCAAGGGCAGGATCAGCGGCCGGCAGTGGCCACAATCGCGTCGAAGATGATCTGCATCGCCGGCCCGATCGCATCGTCGGGCAGGAACTCGGCGTCGCCGTGCATGGAGGCCATCGCCTCGGCCGGCAGGATCATCGGGTTGAAGCCGTAGCTCTTCACGCCGAGTGGACGGAAGCCGTTCGCGTCGGTGCCGTACGGGACGAGCATCGGCGTGACGATTGCGTCGGGATAGCGCTTCTTGACCGACGCTTCGAGCGCCGCGTAGAACGGTGTGTCGGTCGGCGTGACCACCGGATCCTCACCTTCGTTGAGTATCGTGATCTCGATCGCCGGGTCGCCCAGCCGCCGCCGGATCTCGGCCAGCCACTGATCCTTCGACGTGCCCGGCAGCACGCGGCAGTCGATCGTCGCTTCGGCGATCGAGGGGATGACGTTGGCTTTCGGCGGATCTCCGACTCCGGAGCGCAGGCTCGTGATCGAGATCGTCGAGTGCGCGATGGCGTTGTTGAACTTGTTCTCGGCCAGCGGACCGACACGCGACTTCAAGGTCGTCAGGACGCTGAAGTCGCTGCTCGGGAGCGGCTCACTGAGCAGCCGCGTCAAAGCCCGCGTCAAACGATCGTTGGGATTCTGGTCGTGCGGCTGCGAACCATGACCGGCCACGCCTTGCGCCGTCACCTTCAGCCACAGCAGCTTCTTCTCGGCAACCGAGATCCCGAACACGAGCTTGCCTGGCGTAAACAGATCGCGGCTGCCAAAGCCGCCTTCATCGAGGATGTACTCCGGGTCCAGGTCGGCGAAGTGCTGCGTCCGCATCCACTTCGCGCCTTTCTCACCGCCGATCTCCTCGTCCGGCGACGCCATCAGCAGGATGTCGCGATCGAGTGGGATCGCGAGGCGCTTGAGCGCGATGAACGCGTAGAGCTGGGCCACGCCCGGACCCTTCATATCGAGCGAGCCGCGGCCCCAGATCCTGCCGTCCACGCGCTCGGCGCCGAACGGCGGGCGCGACCACCGGCTCGCATCGGCGGGCACCACGTCCATGTGGTGCATCAGCAGGATTGGCTTGGCAGTGCCCGGCCTGCTCTTCGCCAGACGCGCCAGGATGATCGACCGGCCGTCGCCCGCTTCGTAACGAGTGACGGGAATCGCTTCAGTCTTCAGGATCGACTCGAGGAGATCCGCGGCCTTTCGGACGTCACCGGGAGGGACCGAGGTGTCGATGCGAACGTACTTCAGGAGCGTGGCGACGGCCTCTTTCTCCAGGCCGGCCCAGTCCGGTGACTGGGCCAGCGCCGGAGTGGTGAAGAGGAGCGTGAACGAGGCGGCAGCCAGGAGGCGCGCGATCATGGCGTCCCCGCCTTCTTGCGCACGTAGACGAACGGCACCTTCTCGAGGTCGTCCGCGATAAGCCCGAAAATCGGGTCCGGAACCGCGCGCGCCTTCTGGAGGAACGTCTTCGCCTTCGCTGCCGCGGCCTGGGCCACGGTGGGGTTCTCGGCACGCTCGGCCGCCTCCGCCGCCGCGCGCTGGCGTTGGGCGATGAAGAGATAGAGGTAGGGCGCGAGCGGAGTGGACGGCTCGAGCTCGAGGACGTGCTCGGCGTAGGCGCTCTCATCGAGCGGGCCGGCGGGATCGCCCTCCCATTCATACTTGATCGGGGCGGCAGTGACGAAGGCGACTGCCCGCTCCTCGATTCCGGCCGACTCGATCAGCGAAACGATCCCGCGCTCGATCGACCGCCGCTTGGCGTCCGCCTGCGCCGCCACGAGATCTTTCGGCGTGCTTTCGTACAGCGAGGTGAAGCTGTTGCGGCGCTTCAGAAAGCGGCTGAGCCGCTCGCGTATCGGTTCAGGCGCCTGGGCGATGTCGCCCGACGACAACGTGTCCGGCCCGTTGACGAAAACCGCGCGGTAGAGACGGCCCTTGAAATCCATCGCGGGGCGGGCCGGAGCCTGGACGACCGCGAGAGCGATGGCGACGAGCATGGCGGGTGCTGTGTGCATCATGAATTCCCGGCTGAGCGGCAGGCGTTGGCATCCCTGGCCGACCTGAGGATCTTAGTGTGTGCGTCGGGGCGGCGCCGCGATCAGCGCTGGCCGGTCGTTCGCAAGCGACGAGGAACCGCGCGAGGACGGGTACATCGGCGGCCAGACTGGGAACGCTATTCCCTTGCGGGCCCTTACTCGGGTAGCGCGTCGCGCGTCGGCTCCTGTAGCCAGAAGCTGCTGACCACGCCGCCGACGTAGACGAGCAGCGCGATCAACGCCGCGGCGTAGGCCAGCTGGCGTGCCGGCGCGCCTCCGGGCATCGAGGTCGCCAGCTTGGGCGTCACCCACGCGGCGAAAGTACCGATCATTCGTCCGCCGACATTGGCGGCAAAGCTTTCGCCCGTGCCCCGCAAGTAGGTCGGATACATCCGCGGCAGGTAGTTCCCCCAGAAGCTGAACTGCGAAACGGTGAAGAAGCCCGCGAAGAAGATCCCCCACTTGGCCCAGTCGAGCGACGCGTCGGCGGCGAAATAGAACACGATCGGCACGACCAAGAGACCTGGGAGCTGGAAGATCCACAACAGCGCGCGACGCGACACGATGCGCACAGCGAGGAGGGCCAGCGCGATCCGGCCGAGGAGGCCGCCGTACTCCTGCCAAGACTGGACGACGCCGACGACCTGCTGACGGGCGGCCGGCGCGAGTGCCGCGACTTCGGGAATGCCCGGAACGATGCGCGGCATGTGCTGGATGGCGCCGAACGCGGCGCCGAACGCGCACGCGAACATGATCGTCGTGACGATCGTCGTCTTCGCATACGCCGGCGCGAACAGCTCGCCGAGGCTGGGCCGCTTCAACGTGCCCGCCTGCTTCTTCTGCAGCCACAGCGGCGACTCCGGCAGGAAGGGCCGGATCACCAGGAGCGGAATCGCCGGCACCAGGCCCGAGATCAGCGTGTACCGCCAGGCGGTGTGGCCGCCGTAGATCGCCGGCAGGCTGTCCGCGTGCGTCACGCACAGGTAGTAGGCATAGCTCACGAGCAGCCCGCCCACGGATCCGAACGCCTGCGTGTAGCCGAGCACGCGCTCGCGCTGTCGCGGATCCGAAAAGAGCTCGGCCAGCCAGGCCGTGGCCGCGACGAACTCGACGCACACCCCGACGAACGTGGTGCAGCGGAAGACGAGCAGCCAGTAGATGTTGGTGGCGTAGCCGGCCGCGAGCGCCGACAGCGCGTAGACGAGGATGCTCCAGGTCAGCACGCGGCGGCGGCCGAGGCGATCCGTGAGGTAACCGCCCAGCAAGCCAAAGATCCCGCCGAACACCGCCGGCACGAAGAACAGCAGCCCGACCCAGTCCGCGTAGGCCGGCGTGCCGGGTTTGGCGTGGATCAGCTCGCCGAGCGCGGGCCCGACGATCAGCGGCAGCATCAGCAGCTCGTACGTATCGAACGCGAAGCCGATTGCGGCGATCGCGCAGATCAACCACTCGGTGCCGGTCAGGCCGCGCGAGGTCTCGGTGGATGTCTGCATGGTCGGTCGCTGCTGGGTTTGCGGATGATAGAGTCTACTGCACGATGGTGCCGTTCGAGCTCAAAGCGTTGACCCGTATGTTCTTCGGCACCGGAGTCGTCGAACGGGTCGGGCGCTTTGCGCGCGAGCTCGGCGGCCATCGCGTCCTCCTGGTCTCGGACCCCGGCATCGTCCAGACTGGCCACACTGCCACGGTCCAACGACTGCTCGCTGAGGCCGGCCTCGAGACATTCTCGTTCGAACAGTTCGGTGCGAACCCCGACAGCACGGATGCGGAGCGCGGGCGCGCATTCGCGGCGCCGCTGCGGCCGGATCTAATCGTCGCCGTCGGCGGCGGCAGCTCGCTCGACTGCGCGAAAGCCATCAATTTCCTGCTGACCAATGGCGGGGTGATGTCCGACTACCGCGGCTACGGTAAGGTCATGATGCCCCTGCTGCCGATGATCGGCATCCCGACCACCGCCGGCACCGGCAGTGAGGCGCAGAGCTATGCCGTCATCGCCGACGCCGCCACGCACATGAAGATGGCCTGCGGAGATCCATCCGCCGCGTTCCGGGTCGCGCTGCTCGACCCCGCGCTGACGTTGAGTGCACCGCGCGTCGTCACCGCCACCGCGGGCTACGATGCGATCGCCCACGCCGTCGAGACTGCGGTGACGACGAGGCGCACGCCGTTGTCCGATGCCTATTCGCACCAGGCCTGGCGGATGTTGTCGGGCGCCTTCGAACGTGCCCTGACCCATCCCAGCGATTTCGAAGCGCGCTCGACGATGCAGGTGGGGGCTTTTCTCGCGGGGCTGGCGATCGAGCACTCGATGCTGGGGGCCGCGCACGCTTGCGCCAATCCGCTGACTGCCCGCTACGCGATCACGCACGGCGCCGCGCTCGCGATCCTGCTGCCGCACGTCGTGCGCTGGAATGCGGCCGGCTCCGCCGAGCACTATGCGCGGCTCGTACCCGCGACTGACGCCGGCGCGCCGGGCGAGGCCCTGGCCGCCCTGCTGCAGCAATTCGCCAAGGTGGGCGGACTGCCGACGACGTTGACGGAGGCGGGAGTCACACCGGACGCGCTCACCGCCCTCGCAGCGCGCGCCGCCGAGCAATGGACGGGGGGCTTCAATCCGCGCCCATTCGACGCCCACGGTGCCCTCGAGATCTACCGCGCCGCGATGTGACGCCGTTCTCGAGCTGAGGCGGAAAGGCCTGCTGCACCCGGTCGCCGGGACCTGAACCGCAATTCTGAAACGTCGTGGCCTGCCCCGACGTCTTCTATCAGGCGGCCGGTCGTCCCTCGGCACGCCTCTGGAGGTCTGCCTGATGCCCGCTCGCGTCGTGTCCCTGGCCGGTTTGCTGGCGGCGATCCTGTCGTTCGTCCCTGCGCTCGTCACGCCTGTCGCCGCACAGACGACCACCGCCACCATCACCGGCGCCGTGAGCGACACGAGCGGCGGCGTGGTTCCGGGCGTCACGGTGACGGTCACCAGCACGGCGACGGCGCTCAAACGGTCGGTAACGTCGGATGCGGACGGACGCTACGTGGTGCCGGCGCTCCCGCCGGGCCGCTACGAGGTGCGCGCCGAGCTCGCCGGGTTCAAGACGATGCTGCGGCGCGACATCGAGCTCGCGGTCAATCAGACACTCTCGTTGCCGATCAGCCTGGAGGTCGGGGCTGTCGATCTCGTCACCGAGGTCGTCGCCGTCGAGTCGGTCGTCAACACGTCGACGTCCGAGCTCAGTTACCTCGTCGGCCAGGAGGCGATCGAGCGCCTGCCGCTCAATGGCCGCAACTATACGGACCTCGCGCTACTCCAGCCGGGCGTGCTCGCGTTTCCGCATCGCGACGGTGGCTCGGTGGTCGCCCACGGTCTGGGAATGAGCATCAACGGGCAGGATCCGCGGTCCAACGTCTATCTGCTCGATGGCACGCTGCAGAACGACTTCACCAACGGCCCCGCGGGGAGCGCGGCGGGGACCTCGCTCGGCATGGACGGCGTCCGCGAGTTCCGCGTCGAGGCCAACGCCTACAGCGCCGAGTTCGGGCGCAACTCCGGCGGCCAGATCAACGTGCTGACCAAGTCGGGCAGCAACGACATCGACGGCAGCCTCTTCGAGTACCACCGCAACGACACCCTCGACGCCCGGAACTACTTCGATACCGGCAGCAAGCCGGACTTCCACCGCAATCAGTTCGGCGGCAGCATCGGCGGACCGCTGCAGCGCGACCGGACGTTCTTCTTCCTGAACTACGAAGCGCTGATCGAGCGACTCGGGCGCACGATCTCGACGGTCGTGCCGGACGACGACGCGCGGCTCGGCATCCTGCCGAGCGGCGTGGTTGGCGTCAACGCGGCGGTCGCACCGTTTCTCGCCGAGTTCCCGCGCGCCAACGGACCACTGCTCGGGCAGGGGCTCGCGGTCTACAACTTCCCCTTCGCGCAGACGCTCGACCAGCATTTCGCGCAGGGCCGGATCGATCTGAACGCCGGGCCGAACCGGCAGATCTTCGGGCGCTACACCTTCGACGACACCAATCAGTTCCTGCCGACCGATTATCCGCAGTTTCCGCGCGAGTTCCTCTCGCGCAACCAGTTCTTCACCGCCGAGCATCGCCAGGTACTCTCGTCCGCGACGTTGAACACCACCCGACTCGGGTTCAGCCGGACGCGCATCGGTCAGAACGTCGAGGCCAACACCTCGCAGCCGCTGCCGCCGTTCGTTCCGGGACGCGCGATCACCGGCGACATCGACATTGGCGGGCTGAAGCGCTTCGGCCCCCAGAGCTCGGCCGACCTCCGACTGGTGCAGAACGTGTTCAGCCTGCAGGACGACCTGGTGCACACGCGCGGGCGGCATCTCATCAAGATCGGCGGACTGGCCGAGCACTACCAGGACAACATGGTGAACCCGACCTTCAGCCTGGGCATCTATGCCTTCCCGAACCTGAGCACGTTCCTCCGCAACGTGCCGAACAACTTCGTCGGGCTGACACCCGAAGCCCAGTTCGATCGCTACTGGCGCTTCACGCTGTTCGGGGCTTACGCGCAGGACGACATCCGCGTGAACGACCGGCTGACCGTGAACGGCGGACTCCGCTACGAAGTGGCGACTATGCCGGCGGACAAATACGGGCGCGACTCCGCCCTGCCGGATCTGACCGCCCCGAAGGAAACGGTCGGCCCGCTCTACGAGAACCCGACCTACACCAACCTCTCACCGCGCACCGGCTTCGCGTGGGACATCTTCGGTGACGGCCGCACCTCCCTACGCGGCGGCTACGGGCTCTACTTCAACACCAACAATCACCAGAACCTGATCGTCACGGTGACCAATCCGCCGTTCACCCCGCGGCCGGTGATCGTCAACCCGACATTCCCCAACCCGCCGTTCGAACGGGCCGGCGCGATCTCGATCCGGCCGATCCAGTACGATCTCGAGAACCCGCGGGTGCACGTCTACAACGTCAACGTCCAGCGCGAGATCTGGGGCCGCACCGCGGTCACGGCCGGCTACGCCGGGAGCCGCGGGCTGCACCTGCTGCGCAGCAACGACGTCAACACCGCCCTGCCGGTGATCCAGGCCGACGGCACGCCGTTCATCCCGGCCGGCACGCCGCGCCAGAACACCGCGTTCTCGACCATCGAGTTGAAGAGCAGCGACGGCGACTCCTGGTACAACGCGCTCATCCTCGACGTCCGGCGGCGATGGGAGCACGGCCTGTCGGCGCAGTCGTCTTACACCTATTCGAAGAGTGAGGACACGACACAGGCCTCGACGTTCTTCTCGGACGCGACCAATGGCACCACGTCGGCGATGCCGGAATACATCCCCGGCTACAACAAGGGGCTGTCCGACTTCGACGTCCGCCACAACTGGGTCATGAACCTGTCCTGGGATCTGCCGTTCGCGAAGGGCACGACGGGACTCGCCGGCGCGCTCCTCGCCGGCTGGAATCTCTCCGGCATCTGGACGATGCGGAGCGGGCAGCCGCTGACCGTGTTCGTGACCGCGAACCGCTCGCGCTCACAGTGGAATCCGTCGCGCGGTCCTGGCATTGGCCAGGACCGTCCAAGCTACGCGCCGGGCTTCGGGCCCGAGAACGCAGTGCTCGGCAATCCCGATCAGTGGTTCGACCCTGCCGCTTTCGTCCTTCAGCCGGCCGGGACGTTCGGCAACACCGGCCGCGGCGCCTTCGCCGGTCCGGACCTCCGCACCCTCGATCTCGCGCTGGCCAAGCGCGGGCGCTGGTCAGCGGGCGCCGGCAGGACCTTGGAGTTCCGCGTCGAAGCCTTCAACCTGCTGAATCGGGCCAACTTCGGCGTGCCCGAGCTGCGCGCCTTCGCCGGCCAGGCCGACAACGAAGCGCCGCTGGCCACGTTCGGCCGGATCACCACGACGGTGACCTCCTCGCGTCAGATTCAGGTCGGGGTCAGGGCGCGGTTCTGATCCCCATGACGCGCTCGGCGGCCGGCGGAGCCGGTCGTGTCAGAATGTCCTGATGGCAGGGTTTCCGGCCTTCCAGCTTCCGCCTGCGGATCCTGACGGCCGCCACTTCGGGATCTCCGTGCTCGAGCAGCTCGAGCAGTTCCGCAAGCGGCTGATTCGTTCGGCGATCGGCATCCTGGTCGGGATGGTCATCGCCTTCGCCTTCATCGATCGGATCGTCGCGTTCGTGCTCGCCCCGGCGCGCCACATGCTGCCGCCCGGCAGCAGCCTGATCTTCACCGAACCGATCGAAGCCTTCTCGCTGTACATCGACATCGCCCTGCTGGCCGGCGGGGTGATTGCCGCGCCGTACGTGCTGTATCAGTTCTGGCTGCTGATCGCCCCGGCGCTCTACGCGCACCAGAAGAAGTTCGCGATCCCGTTCGTCGCGCTCACCACCGTCGGGGCGGTGCTCGGCGCCGCGTTCAGCCACTACATCGTCTTCCCGTACATGATCGCGTTCTTCGGAACCTTCAGTTCCGCGGACCTGTCGTTCCTCCCGCGCGTCGAGGACACGTTCGATCTCTACGTGAAGATGCTGCTCGGGATGGTCGCAGTGTTCCAGATCCCCACGGTTGTCTTCTTCCTCGCCAAGATGGGGATCGTGACCGCGCGGTTCCTGTGGCGCAACACCAAGTACGCGATTCTGATCATCTTCATCATCTCCGCCGTCGTCACCCCGTCGAGCGACCCGTGGAACCAGACCATCTTCGCGGCGCCGATGATCGCGCTGTACTTGCTCAGCATCGTGATCGCCTGGATGGTGGCGCCGGCGAAACCGGCGCTGATCGAGCCGGACAGCGAGTGAGGCGTGGCGGTGAGTGACCCCCAACCATCTAGCGCGGAGACGGGCGCGGTCCTGCAGGCCGAGGATCGCTTTTTTGGCGGCCTGCTGGCCATCGACCGTGCCGCCCTGGAACAGGTGCTGGCGCCCGATTTCCTGCTCGTCGATGTGATGACGGGCTCGGAGATTCCCCGGGACTTCCTGGTCGATGCGGTCGGTGCCCGGCAGCTCGTCTTCGAGGCAATCACCCGCACGCCCGGCTCAGTCCGTCATTACGGCAACACCGCTATCGTCCTCGGTGAGACGCGGATGCGCGGCCGCTACGGCGAACAGAGCTTCGCCGCGCACAGCCGCTACACACACGTGTACGTCAGGACCGCCTCAGGCTGGCAGATGGTGGCGGCACAGGGGACACCGATTGCTCCCGCCAGCGCTTGAACTCCTGCCGGCGCTTGTCAGCTGCCGCTTGCAGTTCGGCTGGAAGCTGGTAGCTGGAAGCTGATGTCGCGAAGCTACCGCTTCACATACTCCGGATCCCGCTTCCATCCCGTCAGCATGGCCGTGAAGTTCCGCCAGCCGTGAATCGCGACCATCACGAGATGGCCGGGGATGAACGCCGCGAAGCCGCACAACGCGAAGAAATGCCAGCCGCGCACCAGCCCGTACCCTCCGAGCATCGTTACCAGCCAGGGCAGCTGTGCTGACTTGTAGAGCGCGAGCCCGCTGACAATCGACAACGCGCCGAGCAGGAGGGTCGTCGTATAGGCGAGCTTCTGGAGCGGGTTGTAGGGCTGATCGACGGGCGGTTTCGGGCCGCGCAGGAAATAATGGCGGACCATGGGCCACACGCCGGGGATGTCGCGCGGCACGAACAGCACCATGCGGTAGCGGCCGCTCGCGAACTGTCCGACCAGATACACCAGCGCCGCGCCGGCGAACAGCCACATGAATGTGAAGTGCCACTGGAGCGCGCCGGCCAGCCAGGTGCCGATCGTGAGGGCCGCCGGCGGGTGCCAGAAATCCTCCTGCGGCACCTTGTCGCCGAAGCTCGGGAAAGCCAGGAAGATGCGCAATCCGCTCCCCGCCATGATGACCAGGGTGATGGCGGTGAGCCAGTGCGCGAAGCGGACGTACAGCGGATGCTCGTACGCGGCAACCTCGGTCGCGCCTGACTTGCCCGGCCAGCGCGCGACGGTGACGACATTGGCGGCCGAGACGGGCGGCGTCGCGGCGTTCGTCTTCACAGCCCTCCGTACCAGCTGTAGCCCTGGTCGCCCCAATAACTCCGCTCTTCAGGAAGTTCGTTGACGACGCTGAGCGTCATCAGATACTTGGCCTGCTTGTAGCCGAGGGTGGTCGGAATCTGCAGGCGGAGCGGTGCGCCGTGGCCGCGATCGAGCGGCTTGCCGTACATCTCGTAGCACAGCAGCGTCTGCGGCTGACGTGCTGTCGCGCGGTCGATCGATTCGTAATACTGATCCGCGCACGTGACCGCGACGTAGCGCGCCTGGGGATCGGCCCCGGCGAGATCGAGGAAATCGGCCAGCCGCGCGCCGCCGAAGTTGCCGATCGCGTCCCAGCCCTCGACACACACGTGCCTGGTGTTCTGCGACACTTTCGGGAGCCGCTGAATCTGCTCGAGCCCGTACGTGCCCGGGCGGCTGACCAGCCCGTCGACCTTGAGCGACCACGCGGCGAAGTCGATGGCGGGTTCGAGGACGTCGTAGTAGTTGTAAGGGAAGCGCTCGAAGGGCACGACATCGGCGGGTCCGTAGGTTGGCGCCAGATGGGTGGAGCGGAAGGAGCGGGCCGAGGCCCAGTCGCTGAATCGCAGGCCGGCGCCGAGGATGCGCTCGCGCCAGGGCGCGTAGCCGACCGCGCCGATAGCAAGCAGGGGCGCGAGCTTCAGAAGCTCGCGGCGGGTGCGCGGTGGCCCGGTAAGCGGCGAAGGCATGAGGCGACGGGTGAACAGATGTTCACCCGTCTCAGGGTACTCGATCCGGGCTACGAGCAGGTCGCGGCGATCATTTTCAGGTCCTTGACCGTCAGCGTGCCGGCCATCGCCGCGTCCTTCTTCATGTCGTGGCCGGCCATCGCGTCGGGCTTGGCCGTCGCGTCCTTGTTCATCGCGCCCGTGTCCATCGCCTTCATCGTGCCGGTCACTTCGACCTTGTGGCCGACGTGCGGCTTCAGGGTGCCGCCCGAGAGCGCCACCGTGGCCGGCTTGGCCGTCCCTTCCCACGTCGCGTTGTTCAGCATGAAGTGGCCGTCAGCTTCTGCCACACAGCCAGTGACCGCGACGGTCTTGGCGTCCTTCGCCATCTTGTCGTCTTTCGGTTTGTCGGCCATCCCGCTCTGCGCGGAAAGCGCGATCGTACAGCCCATCGCGAGCACCGAAGCACAAAGTACGCGTTTCATGAACCCCTCCTGATGAATGTGCACGGTTGGTCGGCGTGGAGCCGACAACCGTCTTACGTCCGACCTAGGCCGCCCCCGGCTACAAGAAGCTAGCCAGCCAGCCAGCCCGAGAATAGACGGGAATACATGAGCCACGAACTCTGCCGTGCAATAGTGCTCACGAATAGCCGCACATGCGGCGGTTGTACAAGTCTGTCCGTCGCGGCGGTGAGTGCGTCGGCAGCTGTTGACGCGCTCGAGGCGTGACGCGTCCTGTAGTTAGGAAGATGCCGCACGCACTATTTACACGGACATGCGCTCTAGTTAATGAGTGTTCGATCAAATACGTCCCGGGTGTAGGCTCACTAACAATTCGGTATGACTTTCTATACCTGCTACGTTAGAATCGCGTCGGCTTGCGCTACGCGCCGCGCCCGCCCCGTTGTCCACTCGTTGCTGGTGGCAGATCCGAATCGTTCAGGGCGGCGTAGCCATGTCTTGGTGGCGTGCGCCCGGTAAAGTCCTTCGAGGAGGAGCGTGATCTCAGCGGACTCCTTCGTGACGATCGGTGCCGGTCTGATGATCGGCGGCGCCGTCGTCTTTGGCTGGTGGCAGAGCTGGGGGTCCTGGCAGGAGTTGCGCTCGGACTGGCGCGACTTCCGCGCCGCAGCCATCGGTGCCCGCGAGAACAGGCGCGAGCGCCGGGCGTTCGCGAGCGGCCGCTCCTGCAGCCACTGTCGAAGATCGCTGGAGCCAAGGCGCCTCTTCCGCGCTGTGCACCGCGCCTCGTCCGATGCCGTCGGCGCCAGCTGGGTCTATCGATGCCGGTGCGGTGAAGTCACGGTGTACGACAGCGCCGGGGTGGGCCACCATCTCGAGCCCTCCTCCGAAGCGTGATGCGTCCCCGCGCCCTCGTCCTCGTTGGCGTCGCCGTCGCCGTCGCCGCAGCCCTGACCGCGGCAACCGCCGCCACGCACGCCCAGCCTGCCTCC
>Ga0207701_10002124_pt1 | contig 20540 bp, 22 predicted proteins | sample KBSSwiSSwithPhiX_FD_184294 | JGI IMG/M metagenome (GOLD analysis project Ga0207701, IMG submission 184294) | Switchgrass rhizosphere bulk soil microbial communities from Kellogg Biological Station, Michigan, USA, with PhiX - S5 (SPAdes) (version 2) | ecosystem: Environmental > Terrestrial >... | reverse complement strand
GCCACCTTGAACGGCGCCAGCGCTTCGGCCGGGTTGCCGAGGTCCTCGACCTCCAGGCCGATCGCGGTCATCCGCTCTGCAATCGCCTCCGCCGAGGCGTCAGTGTCCAGATGCTCCTTCAGCCACGACAGCGAGAACTTCATGCGCCGACTCCGCCCGAAAGCGTCGGCACATCGAGCGCGCGGAAGCCGTAATGCTTGAGCCAGCGAAGGTCGCCGTCGAAGAAGGCGCGCAGGTCGTCCATCCCGTATTTGAGCATGGCGAGCCGATCGACACCGGTGCCGAAGGCGAAGCCCTGCCACTCGTCGGGATCGAGGCCGCAAGCGGCGATCACGTTTGGGTGGACCATCCCCGAGCCGAGGACTTCCATCCAGCCTTCGCTTCCGCCGACCGCCCGGCGGCCCTTCTCCATCGACCAGCCTACGTCGACCTCCGCCGACGGCTCGGTGAAGGGGAAGTAAGACGGGCGCATTCGAAGAACGACATCGTCGCGCTCGAAGAAAGCCTTGAGGAAAGTCTCGAGCGTCCACTTGAGATGGCCCATGGTGATCGCGCGGTCGATCACCAGTCCCTCGATCTGGTGGAACATCGGCGTGTGGGTCGCGTCGCTGTCCGAGCGATACACCCGGCCGGGAGCGATGATTCGGAGCGGCGGCGGCTGTGACGTCATGGTGCGGATCTGCACCGGCGACGTGTGAGTCCTCAGGACATGCGCTTCGGCTTGCGGATCGCCGTCGATGCGGCGGGCGTAGAAGGTGTCCTGCATCGCTCGGGCCGGGTGAAACTCGGGCATGTTGAGCGCGGTGAAGTTGAACCATTGCTCCTCGATCTCCGGCCCTTCCGCGACCGCGAAGCCGAGATCAGCGAAAATCTCGGCAAGTTCGTCCATCACCTGGCTGACAGGGTGGACGGTTCCGGATGGTGTTTCGGCCGCCGGAAGCGAAAGGTCGACGCGCTCGGTGGCGAGCCGCTTCTCGAGATCGGCATTCTCGAGCGCCGCCTTCCGCTCCGCGATCGCGTCGGTCACCTTTTCGCGAAGCGCGTGGATCTTCGGGGCCTCGCTGGCGCGTTCGTCCGGGCTCATCTTCCCCAGCGACTTCAACTGCGCGGTGATGCTTCCCGACTTGCCAAGGACCGACACGCGCAGCGCATCGAGCGCGGCGAGGTCCGGCGCGGAACGGATTTGATCAAGAAGCTCGCTGTCAGGCATGGCGCCGCGCCTTATCCTTGCTGCCGCGCAAAATGCAAAGGCGTGTGCTAGTCGAGCGTGAATGAGTTCTTGGCCCGAGCTGACCGTCGAGCACGACCACGAGACGCTGGCGGTCCTGCACCTCGCGTCGCAGATGCTCGGCAAGGTGCGCGTCGCCCACGCGCCATGGACCAACCACGGATGGCATGCCGCGCTTCAGCCGAACGCCCGTGGGCTCGCCACTTTGCCGACGGCAGCGAGCGGCGGCCGCACGTTCACCCTGACCCTCGATCTGTGCCGGCATGCGATCGTGCTGTGGATCAGCGATGGCGGGCGTGAGGAGCTGCCGCTCAACGCCGGAAGCATCGCGGCCCTGCATCGCCGGTTGATCGCTATGCTCGACCAGCATGGCCTGCCTTCGAGCTTCAATGGCGTCCCGAACGAGATTCCGGATGCCACGCCTTTCGCCGAAGATCATGCACCGCGTGACTATGACAGGCGGTCCGCCGAGCGGTTCCGCGAAGCACTCGCCGCGATGCTTCCGGTCTTTTCCCGCTTCCGCGCCGGCTTCATCGGCAAGGCGAGCCCGGTGCATTTCTGGTGGGGAAGCTTCGACCTCGCGGCCAGCCGTTTCTCCGGACGTTTGGCGCCGCAGCACCCAGGTGGACTGCCCGGACTTCCCGACCGTGTTACCCGCGAAGCCTATAGTCACGAAGTGACGAGTGCGGGTTTCTGGGCCGGAGGCGCGACTGCGGCGGAGCCCTTCTTCTACAGCTACATCTATCCGGAGCCGGAGGGCTATCGCTCGGCGAATGTCGCGCACGGCAGCTTCGATGAGACCTATTCCGAGTTCGTCCTTCCCTATGCTGACGCGCAGGCATCGGCCGATCCCGAGCGGATTTTGAGCGAGTTTTTCCAGTCGACCTACGAAGCGGCGGCCGGCCTAGCAAAATGGGATCGCCGCGCCTTCGAGCGGGAGCCGGTAGCTCCCTAGCCGGCGACGAACGGATAGGGCGAGATCGTCTTGCGATTTTCCTCCACCGCAAGCATCCGTCCCGCCGGAGCAGTCGCGCGATAGGCACAGCCGATGCGGGGACAGATCGCGCAGGCGGGCCCGACTGGGGTTGCGGGCGTATTCATGAGATCCAGGCCGTCCGCGTAAGCGATGCGGGGCGCATAGCGGACATCGCACCCGAGCCCGATCGCAAGCAGGGCATCGTCGCGAAGGTCGGGGCGGATGGGGCGCTCGATCGTCCGGCTGATGGTGAAGAAGCGCTGGCCGTCCGGAGTCTCGATCAGTTGGCGGATGGTCTGGCCGGGGGTCTGGAATGCGGCATGCAAATGCCACCGCGGGCAGGTGCCGCCGAAGTGGGAGAAGGGGAAGCTCTCGCCGGCATAGCGCTTCGAGATGTTTCCGGCCGGGTCGACGCGAAGCATGAAGAAAGGAACTCCACGTGCGCCCGAGCGGCCAAGCGTCGTAATCCGGTGGGCGACCTGCTCCACATTGGCGCCGAACTGCCCGCACAGCCGGTCGAGGGCGTAGCGATGCTCCTCTGCAGCGCGCAGGAACTTGCCGTAGGGCATCATGATCGCACCGGCGGCGTAATTGGCGAAGCTCATGTGCAGCAGGTGGCGGCTTCCGGCGTCAGGCGGACGCGCGGATTCGACCAGGCGATCGATTATCGGCGCGAATTCGAGCAGCGACAGCTGGTAGGCGAGGCCGAAGGTGCGGTTCTCGGGTCGCAGCAATGCCGACAGCATGAAGGTGCGCCGCTGCGGGTCATAATGCTGGCTGACGTCGTCCAGTTGCTCGGGATCCACTACCCGGGCATCGACTCCCCAGGCGTCCTTCAGCCGCCGCCGTAATGCCTCTGCGACCGATAGCGGATCGTTGAGCGCTCCTCCCAACGTCTCCGCGCCCTCCTCGAGCTCGGGGAAATGGTTTCGCTGAGCCTGGATATAGTCGCGAACCCAGGTCTCGGGCGTAATCAACACGCGCGGGTCGGCGCCCGCCGCATCGGCCGGCTGCCGCTGGAGCTCGCGAAGGGCCGTGTAGAGGCGCACGATCCCCTCGGCGACGGTCGGGGCGCTATCGACGAGCTCGACCAGCTCGATGCGGCTCACTCCAAGGCCGGTCAGCATCGGGTCGGAAAAAATCTCGCCAAGCTGTTCCGGTCCGGCGGTCTCGCCCCCTTCGGCCGCGAAGGCCTTCACGTCGACATCGAAGACTTCGGCAAGACGGAGCAAAATGCCGGCAGTCACCGGCCGCTGATTGCGCTCCAGGTGGTTGAGATAGGAAGCGGAAATGCCCAGCGCGCCGGCCATCGCATTCTGGTTGAGGCCGCGCTCGCGCCGAAGCCGCTTCAACCGCGCTCCGAGAAAGAGCTTGCGCCCCGACATTTGTAAAGTTGTGACTGGATTTACAGAATTTACAAGTCATGCGCTGACACATTCGCACTTTTCTGTGCAGCTTTTTTCAAGCCGATGGGGTTTGCTGCTCTCGTCGAAAGGGAGCGCAGGCATGGTCGATTTTCGGGAAGTCGTATCGGCACCAGCGGGACGGTTCGACGGGATCGAGCGACCCTATTCGGCTGAAGATGTGCTGAGGCTCCGCGGATCGATCCACATCGAACACACGCTTGCCCGGCGCGGCGCGCTGCGCCTTTGGGAATTGCTGAACTCCGACGAGCCTGTGCGGGCATTGGGCGCCATGAGTGGCAATCAGGCCATGCAGATGGTCCGCGCGGGACTCAAGGCCATTTATCTTTCCGGCTGGCAGGCGGCCGCCGATGCCAACACGGCTTGCTCAATGTACCCAGACCAGTCGCTTTATCCGGCCAACACCGGCCCTGAGCTCGCCAGGCGGATCAACCGCGCCCTTCAGCGCGCCGACCAGGTCGAGCATAGCGAAGGCGGCGCGAAACGCGACTGGTTCGCCCCGATCGTCGCCGACGCGGAAGCCGGCTTCGGCGGGCCGCTCAACTGCTTCGAGATCATGAAAGCCTATATCGAGGCGGGCGTCGCCGGCGTTCACTTCGAGGACCAGCTGGCGAGCGAAAAGAAGTGCGGACATCTTGGCGGCAAGGTTCTGATCCCGACGCAGGCGGCGATCCGCAATCTCGATGCCGCGCGGCTGGCAGCCGACGTGTCTGGCGTGCCGACGATCGTCGTCGCCCGGACCGATGCGGAAAGCGCCAAGCTGCTGACCTCCGACGTCGATGATCGCGACGCGCCCTTCATAACCGGCGAGCGGACCGCGGAAGGTTTCTTCAGTCTCCGCGACGGCAGCGGTCTCGATAATTGCATCGCGAGGGCAAAAGCCTTCGCACCCCACGCGGACCTGCTCTGGTTCGAAACCAGCAAGCCGAAACTGGAGCAGGCCCGCACCTTTGCCGAAGCGATACACCGCGATTTCCCGGGCAAGATGCTGGCGTACAATTGCTCGCCCAGCTTCAACTGGGAAGCAAACCTCGACAAGGACACGATCGCGCGATTCCAGGCCGAACTGGGCGCGATGGGCTACAAGTTCCAGTTCGTCACCCTCGCGGGCTTCCACAGCCTCAACCACGGAATGTTCACGCTCGCGAGCGGCTACCGCGACCGCGGGATGGCGGCCTACTCCGAGCTTCAGCAGGCCGAGTTTGCCTCCGAAGCTGACGGCTACACCGCGACCCGCCATCAGCGCGAGGTCGGCACCGGCTATTTCGACGCGGTCGCGACCGCCATCTCCGGCGGCCAGTCGTCGACCGTGGCTCTCAAGGAATCCACCGAGTCCGCGCAATTCATCGCGGCAGAATAGGAGCTCCAGATGGGACAGCGTTACTGGGTCATCGGCGGCGAATATCGCAACTGCCAGTTCGACGAAGTCGTGCCGGGCACCGAAGAGATCAGCGGCCCCTTCAACGACGAGGTGAAAGCGCGCATGGAGTGGCAGCGCCTGACCTTCCGCGACCATCGGGGAGCGACCGAGCGCTACACGATCTGCGTGGAGCCCATTCGTAGATGAATGATGTTCTTGAGAGGTCCCGCATCATCGCCGAGCCGTCGGCGGTGCCGGGAGCAAGAGAAGCCTTAACCGACGACGCACTGGAATTCCTGGCCGACCTCCACGAGCGGTTCGACGGCCGCCGTCTCGAGCTCCTCGACAAGAGGCTCGACCGTCAGGCGCGATTCGATGCTGGCGAGCTTCCCGAATTCCGCCAAGACACGCGCGAGATTCGCGAGGCGGATTGGACCGTCCGTCCGGCTCCGGCCGATCTTCAGGACCGGCGGGTCGAGATCACCGGCCCGACCAACGCGAAGATGCTGATCAACGCGCTCAACAGTGGCGCCAAGGTCTACATGGCCGACTTCGAGGATGCGACCTCGCCGGTCTGGGACGAGCTGGTCCAGGGGCAGGTGAACCTTCGCGACCACTGGCTTCGGCGGCTCGACTATACCGATCCCGACAGCGGCAAGCATTATTCGGTTCACGAACATCCGGCAGTCCTGATGGTGCGCCCGCGCGGGCTTCACCTGCCCGAGGACCATGTGACTGTGGACGGAGAGCCCGTTGCCGGCGCCTTCTTCGATTTCGCGCTCTACGTTTGGCACAATGCGCGCCGCGCGCTGTCTGCAGGCTCCGGCCCTTATTTCTACATCCCCAAGCTCGAAAGCATGGAGGAAGCGAAGCTGTGGAGCGACGTCTTCGCGCTCGCCGAAAACCGGCTCCGCCTCGAGCGCGGGACGATCAAGGCGACGATCCTGATCGAGACGATCCCGGCGGCGTTCGAGATGGACGAGATCCTCTATGCGCTGAAAGAGAATATCGTCGGTCTCAATTGCGGGCGCTGGGATTACATCTTTTCCACCATCAAGCGGCTGGGGCGGTCGCACGATCGGCTGACTCCCGACCGCTCGGCGATGACGATGGATAAGGCCTTTCTCGCGGCCTATTCGCTGCGTTTGATCGCCACCTGTCACCGCCGCGGTGCCCATGCCATGGGCGGGATGGCGGCCTTTATTCCGGTGAAGGGTGATGAGCAGGCCAATGCCGCAGCTCTCGAGAAGGTGCGCCAGGACAAACTCCGCGAGGTGACGAACGGCCATGACGGGACTTGGGTCGCTCACCCGGCGCTGGTGCCGATCGCGATGGAGGCGTTCGACGCGATGAGCGGCCCCAACCAGCTGTCGAAGATTCCCGCGAACCTTCCGGGCCGCGAGGAAATGCTGGAGCTCCACAAGGGCCCGCGCACCGAAGCGGGCGCTCGCGAGAACATCCGCGTCGGAGTGCAATATCTCGCCGCCTGGTTGGGCGGCCGCGGAGCCGTGCCGCTCTACAATTTGATGGAGGATGCGGCGACGGCTGAGATCAGCCGCGCGCAACTATGGCAGTGGCTCCACTTCGACGCCAAACTCGACGACGGCCGAACCTTCGAGCGCGACCTGTTCGAGCAACTGTTCGACGAGGAAGTCGGGCTTCTTCAGGACGTCGAGGATATCTCGGAAGCCGCCGACCTCTTCCGCGACATGATCGTCTCAGACGATTTCGTCGAATTCCTGACCCTCCCGGCTTACGAGCGCCTCGGCTGACCCGCTGAAGCCCGGCTGTTTGGCAACGGCTCCGCTCGCGCTTCTTCCTGTCCGGTAGCATCCACCGCTTCCCACCGATGGATCTTTCGGTGGTTGGACCAAAGCTCCATCGCATCGAGACTGCGCCAGCGTTCGGCCGCCGCAATGGCCGCGGCATCGTCAATGGCCTCGAACTCCTGGAAGAACTCGACTTCGTTCTTCGGACCCCGCAGTTGGTACAGACGATAGAATGCCACAGGTCTTCCCCTTTGACCGCATGCGCGAGCGACGCGGATGTTCGCATCTTCGGAAGAGGGCGCCATCGGGAGAACGACTGACAAGAAAGTCAGGGGAAACAGCGAAAGTGTTTCGAAAAGAGGCATTTTTTCGAAGCGGCGGCCTATCCGCCGCGGATGGCTCATTGGCCGAAGCAGCTGGCTGGCAAAGAAGCGCAGGCAAAAATAAGGGCGCCGCGGATTTCTCCGGGCGCCCTCGTTGTTCGTGTGACGAGACGGCTTAGGCCGAAGCCTTTTCCTTCTTGTCGAGAGCGCCCTTCGCCTGGGCGATGATGCCCTTGAAGGCCTCGCCCTCGTGCATCGCAATATCGGCCAGGACCTTCCGGTCGAGGTCGATGTTCGCGAGCTTCAGCGCATGGATGAACTGGCCATAGGTCAATCCCTCGGCGCGCACTGCAGCATTGATGCGCTGGATCCACAAAGCGCGGAAGCTCCGCTTTTTCACCTTGCGGTCGCGATAGGCGTACTGGCCGGCCTTCTCGACGGCCTGGCGGGCGACTCGGATCGTGTTCTTGCGGCGGCCGTAATAGCCCTTCGCCTGCTCCAGGATCCGCTTGTGCTTGGCGCGCGTGGTCACGCCGCGTTTGATGCGTGGCATTGTCTAGCGCTCCTTACTTGAGGCCGTAGGGCGCCCAGAGCTTCACGCGCGCCGTATCGGCGTCGGCGAGAATCTCTGTGCCGCGGTTCTGGCGGATGTACTTGGCGTTGTGGCTGATCAGCCGGTGGCGCTTTCCGGCAACCCCATGCTTCACCTTGCCGGTGGCGGTGAGCTTGAAGCGCTTCTTCACGCCGCTCTTCGTCTTGAGCTTGGGCATTTTCGTCTCCTTTGCGCCTCGAAGGACGCGACGTTATCCAATCGCCACGGCATGCCTTCCGGCCGGGCCATTGGGTTTTCCACTAAGCTGGAAAGGCGGCGCCTATAGAGGGCGCGGCGATTTTAGGCAACTACCAGGGAATCGTGGACCCGTCGTAGCCGAAGAAGCTGCCGGACTGCTCCGGGCCGAGCCCTTCGATCACCTTGCGCATGCCTGCGACGCTCTGCTCGGGCTCGAGCGGCGCCGAGTTTCCGCCCATGCGCGTTTGCACCCAGCCCGGATGAAGGACCGCGCATATCGCCTTCCGGTGGTTGTCGATCGCGAGGCTTCGCCAGGCGGAATTCAGCGCGGTCTTGGACGAGCGATAGGCGATGTAGCCGCCGGAGCCATTGTCCTCGATGCTGCCCATGCGGCTGGTGATGGCAATGAGCTTGCCGTGGGTATGGCTGACAAGCGGCAATACCGATTGCGCGAGCAGAAAGGGGGCAATGGTGTTGACCGCGAACGTTTCCAGCCAGCCGTCGCCGTCATGCTCGGAAATTACCGACCTGGGGCCGTACATGCCGGCATTCGCAATCAGTACGTCGAGCGAATCGAGCTTCTCCCCGAAATGCGCGACAGCATGGAGGTCGTGCATGTCGAGATGCTCGACGCGAACATTCAGTGCATCGAGCTCCCCGCTGTGCTCACGGACTGTGGTGACGACATCCCAGCCGTCGGCGGAATATTGGCGGGCGAATTCGAGGCCGAGGCCGCGGTTCGCGCCGGTAATCAGGACTGTTGGCATACTGGCGTAACGCGCTTTCTTTGGAAAAGGTCAGGTGGCGGCAACGTCGAGGCTGCCGGCCGGGGTGGGGTGGAGCATATCGAGGGACTTTGCGCTGCCGTCCAGCCATTGCCGCCACTGGTCAGGCCGAAGGAGCACTATCTGGCGGTTGTGCAGCAATTCCACGTCTGGGCCGGGGGGCGCCGTAAGCAAGGTGAAGGCCTCGCCGACCTGCGGGTGAGGCCTTAGCAGTCCGGCGATCGCGAATTCCTGGTCGGCGGCGGGCCGGAACAGCCAGCACGTCTTTCGCTTCTGCTTCGGGTCGTTCGGCGCCGTATATTCGTAGAAGCCGTCGAGCGGGACGAGGCAGCGGTTTTTCGGGAATTCGCGGCCGTCGGAGCGCATGTTGAAGACCGGCTTGCCGTTCGGGCTTGGCCAGGACCAACGGCGAATCACCAGTTCGGCATGGTTGCTCGCCCATCGCACGACGGGCGCGCGGTCGGTGATGTGGATGTCCCCCGCCTGGATGTTGGGAACGCCCTCGGGGAAAGTCAGCGGGATCTGGACGCCTTCGAACAGGCGGCGGATCGCGTCAGGGTTCTTCTCGATCCGGTAGAGATTGCACATCAGTCGAAGAGGCTGGAGACGCTCGCTTCGTCGGCGATCCGGCGGATGGCCTCGGCGAGCAAGGGCGCCACCGTCAATCGCCGAACCTTGCTGCCCTTCGGATCCGACTCCCCGCTCCAGATCGAATCGGTCACGACCAGCTCCTTGAGCTCCGAAGACCCGACCCTCGCGATCGCAGCGCCCGAAAGGACGCCGTGCGTGCAATAAGCGAAGACCTCGATGGCGCCTTGCTGGCGAAGCGCCGCAGCCGCGTTGCAGAGCGTCCCCGCGCTATCGACGATGTCGTCGATGAGGATGCAGGTCCGTCCCTCGACGTCGCCGATGATGTTCATGACTTCCGATTCGCCGGCACGCTCGCGGCGCTTGTCGACGATCGCCAGAGGCGCGTTGTTGAGCCGCTTGGCGAGGCTTCGCGCCCGGACCACGCCGCCGACGTCCGGCGAGACCATTGTGAGATTGTCGGTCTTGAACCGCGCGCGGATATCCGCCGCGATGACCGGCGAGGCGAAGAGGTTGTCGGTGGGGATGTCGAAGAAGCCCTGGATCTGGCCTGCATGCAGATCCATGGTCAGCACGCGGCTGGCGCCGGCGACGGTGATCAGGTTGGCAACGAGCTTGGCCGAGATCGGGGTGCGGGGGCCTGGCTTACGATCCTGCCGCGCGTAGCCGAAATAGGGGATGACGGCCGTGATCCTCTTGGCCGACGCACGGCGAAGTGCGTCGATGCAAATCAGCAGCTCCATCAGATTGTCGTTTGCCGGATAGCTGGTCGACTGGACGACGAACACATCCTCGCCGCGCACGTTCTCGTTGATCTCTACGAAGATCTCCTCGTCGGCGAAGCGGCGGACGCTCGCCTGCGTCAGCGGCAGCTCGAGATAGTCGGCGATCGAGCGGGCCAGCGGCGGATTGCTGTTCCCGGCGAGCAGTTTCATGTGACGCAAGCTCCCCCAGCGGCGGTGCGGCTGCACTTAGCGATGCGAGGCGTTCGCCGTAAAGCCTTGGTTGCCGATTGCCGCCCGCGCGTTAAAGGCGCGCTATGACGGATCGCCTCATCATCGCGCTTGCGCAGATGAACCAGCGCGTCGGCGACCTGGAAGGCAATGCGCAGGCGATGCTGGACGTGCGTTGCAAGGCCGCCCGCGCGGACCTGATCATGTATCCTGAATTGCAGCTGATCGGCTATCCGCCCGAGGACCTGGTCCTGAAGCCGGAATTCGTTCGCCGTACAATGGAAGCGACCGAGCGGCTCGTCGACGCGACTAGCGAGCCGGGGCCGGCGATGCTCATCGGCACGGTGATCGCCGAGGGCGGCGCGACATATAATGCGGTGGTTCTGGCGAACGAGGGGAAGGTTCTCGGTCGCACTCTGAAGCACGAGCTGCCGAATTACGGCACGTTCGACGAGAAGCGGATCTTCACTCCGGGGCCGTTGCCCAGTCCGCTGGAATACAAGGGCGTGAAGATCGGCGTTCCGATCTGCGAGGACATCTGGTGGGACGCAGCCTGTGCAAATCTTGCGAAGGAGGGCGCGGAATTCCTGCTTGTCCCGAACGGCAGCCCATATGAGCTAGACAAGGACCAGATCCGCCAGAAGATGGTCCGGGAGCGGGCGCTGATGACCGGCCTTGCGATGGTCTATCTGAACCGCGTCGGCGGTCAGGATGAGCTGGTCTTCGATGGATCCTCCTTCGTCGTTCATCCGGACGGCGAGCTGGTCGCGCAGATGCCGGACTTTGAAGACGCGCTGCTGATGACGGAGTGGCGGCGGGAGACCGGCGGATGGCGCTGCGCCACGAAGGAGCGGCACGAGCTCGATGGCTATCCGGAAGACATCTACCAGGCGATGATGCTGGGCCTTCGCGACTATGTGGAGCGCAATGGCTTTCCCGGCGTGATCCTGGGTCTGTCCGGAGGCATCGATAGCGCACTCTCGGCCGCAGTAGCTGTCGACGCCCTAGGCGCCGACAAGGTCTGGGGGGTGATGATGCCCTCCAAATACACGAGCGAGGAGAGCCTGGAGGACGCGCGCGAAAATGCGCGAATGATCGGCTGCCGCCATGACGTCATCCCGATTATCCCGGCGGTTCAAGCTTTTAACGAGATGATGCCGGATCTTCAGGGGGTCGCAGCCGAGAATATCCAGGCTCGTCTGCGGATGGTGACGTTGATGGCACTGTCCAACGCCGACGGGCAGATGCTCCTTACGACAGGGAACAAGAGCGAGATGAGCGTCGGCTACGCAACCCTCTACGGCGACATGGCGGGCGGCTATTCGGTCCTGAAGGACGCATACAAGACGACGGTCTTCGCGCTATCGAAATGGCGGAACCGAACCAAGCCGGGCGGAGCGCTGGGGCCTGATGGGCCGGTGATGCCGGAGCGGATCATCACCAAGCCGCCAAGCGCCGAGCTGAAGCCCGGCCAGACCGACCAGGACAGCCTCCCGCCCTATTCGGTGCTCGACCCGATCCTCGAGGGGCTGGTCGACAAGGAAATGTCGGTGAAGGAGGTTGCGGTCGCGACCGGATCGGACCTCGAGCTTATTTCCGCGATCGAGCGAATGGTGCTCCGCGCCGAGTACAAGCGCAGGCAGGCGCCTCCCGGAGTGAAGATCGGCGCTCGCAACTTCGGACGCGACCGCCGCTATCCCATAAGCAATTTCTTCAGGACCGGGGAATGAAGCAGGGCGTCATCGCCTTGCTCATGGCGGTCTGTGGCTGCCAGGCGCCGCTGCCACCACCACCTCCACCACCACCGTACGAAGCTCCGCCCCCGCCTACGTTGCAAGGACAGGCGGTGACGACGCTTGCCGGCGAATGGCGAGTGGCGGGCATCGACGGCAAGTCCTTCGACGAAAGCTATGGCCTGGCGCTCTCGGCCGACCACTCGACGATCTGGTGGGCGCCACGCTGCGCCGGCTACGAGCGCACCTATCGACTGGACGGCACCCGAGCTCATTTCGGTTCCGCCGAGGGCGAATTCCACAAGGACGGTTCGCCGCGCATAGTCTGCCAGATCGGAATCCCGTCGCGCCTTCCGGACGTGTTCCTGGCGATTGAGTCCGCAAACCGTGTCGTGCGGACTCCGTCGAACGCGATCGAGATTTCCGGCGGCGGCCATTCGCTGACCCTCTTCTCGCAATAGAAGCAGGTGCCAGCTATGGGCGCGGAATGACCGTCACCACGCGCTTTGCGCCCTCACCTACGGGACGATTGCACGTCGGCAATATCCGGACAGCGCTGCACAACTTCCTCTTTGCGCTGAAGAACGGCGGCGAGTTTATCCTTCGCATCGACGACACTGACCGCGAACGCTCGACCGGCGAGTTCGACCAGTCGATCCGCGACGATCTCGATTGGCTTGGGCTCAAGCCGGATCGCGTCGTGCGGCAGTCCGAGAGGTTTGCTCTCTACGAGCGCGAATTCGAGAAGCTGAAGGCCGCTGGGCGAGTCTATCCCTGCTATGAGACGGCGGAAGAGCTCGACCTTCGCCGCAAGGTGCTGCTCGGCCGCGGGCTTCCGCCGGTCTATGAACGCAAGCCAGAAGATGCGCCGGTACCGGAAGGCCGCGCGCCGCACTGGCGCTTCCGCTTGGATCATGACCGGCCGATCGAATGGACCGACCTCATTCGAGGGCCGCAGCAGTTCGACCCGAAGCTGCTCAGCGATCCCGTCGTCCGCCGCGAGGACGGAAGCTGGCTCTACCTACTCCCCAGCGTGATCGACGATATCGACCTCGGAATTACCCACGTTGTGCGCGGCGAGGACCATGTCTCGAACAGCGCCGTCCAGATCCAGATGTTCGAGGCGCTCGGAACCTTGGCGCCGGAGTTCGCGCACGAAGCGCTTCTGGTCGCGGCCGAGGGGAAATTGTCGAAGCGCCTCGGCGCGCTTGGCGTCGATGACGTTCGCAACGCAGGGTTGGAGCCGATGGCCTTGCTCTCTGTGCTCGCTCGGATTGGCACATCCCAGCCGGTCGAAGCCGCACACGAACTCAAGGCGCTGGCGCGCGACCTGACCTTCGCGCATTTCGGTCGCGCCCCTGCTCATTTCGACCTGCACGAAGTCGAGCTAGTGAATGCCAAGCTCGTCCATTCCCTGAGCTTCGACGAGGTGATCAAGGTGCTGCCCGCGAGCGCCAGCGAAGGGGATTGGTTGATGCTCCGGCCAAACCTCGTACGCGCGAGCGATTATCAGGAATGGGCGAAGGTTCTCGACGGCGACCTGGAGCCGCCGTTGCTCGATCATGACGAGCGCGCTGTGGTTCGGGAGGCTGCTTCGCTGGCGGCCAAGATCGAATGGCAGGGCGAGCCTTGGAAGCAGCTCACCAATGCGGTGAAAGAGGCTACCGGCCAGAAGGGCCGCTCGCTGTTCCACCCACTGCGCCTTGCAATCACCGGCCGCGACAGCGGGCCGGAGATGGCGGGACTCATCGAGCGCATCGGCAAGGACCGGGTGATCTCCCGGCTCGAGGCCGCGGCCAAGCGTTAATCGGAGCGAACACGCAACGATTTCGCTTTGGCTTAATCAAGTGATGTTGTATCATTGCCTGAGACTCGCGTTGGAAGGAGTCGAGCAATGACGACCTATGCTCCCGTTCCCGCTTTCGTTGACCAAAAGCGTCACCCGCGTGCTTTGCTGATGATCCTGGGTGCGCACGCCGCCGTCATCGCTACGGTGATGATGGCGAAAGGATATATGCCCATTCGTCTGCCGGACCCTCCGACGACTATTGAGCTGATCAAGGAGCCGCCTGCACCGGCAGAAAATCCTCCTCCTCCGCAGCCACAGGACCATCGGAGCACGATCGATCACCCGACGACGTCGATCGCGCTTCCGCCCACCAACGACCTGAACATCGACGCGACGCCGCTGCCGCCGCTGGACCCCAGGCCTATAATCGAGCCGCCCCCTACTCGCGTCATCCCGACACCGCCGGTCCGGACCGGGCCGCGGTTCCTCACCCGAGAATCTGACGTCAAGCCGCCATATCCGGCGAGCAAGCTCCGCGATGGCGAAGAGGCCGTTCTGAGGCTGCGGATCGCCATTGACGAGCGCGGGCGAGTGACCGTCGTAGAGCCTGTTGGCGCTGCCGATCCGGTCTTCCTTGCAGCGGCGCGAAGGCATCTCATTGCTCGCTGGCGCTACCAGCCGGCGATGGAGGACGGGCATCCGGTACCGACATCGACGGTGATAACGCTGAGCTTCCAGCTGAACGGCTGAGTCTGGCGATAGGGCTGCCGAGCGCTTACATTCGGCCCCATGTCCTGGTTTCCCCGTCCGGTCGGCCCCCGCGAGGCGCTGCGCGACCTTGCCGCTTTCATGCGGCAGCGCAGTCGCGAGCAGGTGATCGGCGGATTACTGGCGCTTCTTGTGACGAGCGTCATCGTCATCGAATTCATGGTCGATTCCAAGATCGGGACCGCACCGCCGCCCTCCATCATCTATGTCGATAGCTGGGGCGCGAACCGGACCGACGCGGAGATCATTGCCCAGCAAAAGAAGGACCAGGCGGCGCAGCACGCCTATCAGGCGGAGAAGCAGCGTCAGTTCAAGGAGCTGGAAAACCAGCTCGGGATGGATTGAGCGACGATCGGCGCTTCATGGCCGAGGCGGTGGCGCTCGGCGACGCGGCGCGCGGATCGACGGCGCCCAATCCAAATGTCGGCTGCGTCATTGTTTCCACCAAGGGCGAGATCATCGCGCGCGGAGCGACCGCCCCGGGCGGACGACCGCATGCGGAAGCCATAGCGCTGACCGAAGCTGGAAACCGCGCGAAGGGTTCGACTGTCTATGTGACGCTGGAGCCTTGCGCCCATCAGAGCGCGCGCGGGCCGGCCTGCGCCGACCTTCTCGTTGCGGCAAAGCCCGCCCGGGTCATTGTGGCTCTGAAGGATCCCGACCCGCGGACCGCAGGTCAGGGCATCAGGCGGCTCCGCGGCGCCGGGATCGAGGTAAAGCTAGGGACGGGAAAGGCGGCAGCCGCCCACTCGCTTGGCGGATATCTCACCCGGCTGATGTTGGGGCGGCCGCGAATCACGTTGAAACTGGCACTGTCTATTGATGGGAAGATCGCACTTCCTTCCGGCGAATCGCAGTGGATTACCGGCGAGGATGCGCGCCGGCACGTCCATGTCGAGCGCGCGAGGTCCGACATGATCCTTGTCGGGCGGGGGACGTACCTGGCCGACCGGCCTCGCCTCGATGTCCGCCTGCCGGGACTGGAGGAGCGATCGCCTCGGCGTGCGCTGCTCACTCGCGGGGAAGCCGTGGACGGTTGGAAAATCCTTTCTTCTCCGCACGATGTCTATCGACTTCATGACGTCAACGATCTTCTCGTCGAAGGCGGATCGGCCACAGCGACCGCCTTCCTTTCAGCGGACCTGGTCGACCGGATCCTGATCTACCGGGCGCCCATCATCGTCGGGGAAGGCAAGTCGTCCTTCGGTTATGTCGGACTGGACGCGATTGCGGACGCCCACGGCCGCTGGACCTCGGCAGGCGAGCAGAAGCTCGGAGTCGACCGGCTGGAAGTTTACGAGCGGGTGCGCGAGGGCTAGGCGGCACGCATGTTCACAGGGATCGTCACCGACGTCGGCAGTGTCGTCAGCGCCGAGCAGCGCTCCGACCTGCGCCTTGCGATCCGCACCGGGTACGATACGGCATCAATCGACCTCGGCGCGTCAATCTGCTGCTCGGGCGTGTGCCTTACCGTCGTCGACAAGGGTGAAGACTGGTTTGCGGTCGACCTTTCGACCGAGACGCTTTCTCGCACCGCAGCGCACCTCTGGCGGGAAGGGGCGGCGATCAACCTCGAACGTTCGCTTCGCGTCGGCGACGAGCTGGGAGGTCATTTCGTCACCGGCCATGTCGACTGCATCGGCACCGTGATCGACGTTTGCCCGGAAGGCGGCTCGACCCGCTTAGGCATTTCCATCCCGCGAGACCATGCGCCGCTGGTTGCCCCCAAAGGGTCAATTGCCCTCGACGGCATATCCCTCACCGTCAACGACGTTCGTGAGGCCGCGGACGGAAGCACTCACCTTTCGGTCAACATCATTCCCCATACTGCGAGCAACACCAGCTTCGGCCGAATCGAGCTGGGCCGACAGCTGAATGTCGAGATGGACGTATTGGCGCGGTATATAGACCGGATGATCGCTGCCCGCGCACATTAAGGGCTTAGGCAAACCCTCTTTCAACCACATTGCAGTGTGATATTGGGCGCAAATGTCCACCGATCTCATCGATCGCCTGACAGCGATCATCGACACCGGCGAAGTCAGCCGCGCAGCATTGGCGCGAGCGGCGGGCCTTCACCCCAACAGCCTCCGCAAGCTTGGTGCTCCCGACTGGAACCCGACCGCTGACACGCTGAAGCGCCTCGAGAAGCTCATCCAGCGGGGAACAACCGAAGCTCTCGTCGGCGCCGAGACCATCATCGACGAGGCGCGCAACGGCCGCATGTTCATCCTCGTCGACGACGACGACCGCGAGAATGAAGGCGACCTGGTCATTCCCGCCCAGATGGCGACTCCGGATGCCATCAATTTCATGGCGCGGCATGGCCGCGGGCTGATCTGCCTCGCTCTGACCAAGGAGCGTGCCGACCAGCTCAGACTCGAGCCCATGACCCGAACCAACCGCAGCCGCAACGAGACGGCTTTCACCGTCTCGATCGAAGCGAAGGAAGGCATTTCGACAGGGATCAGCGCTGCGGACCGGGCGCGCACGGTATCGGTCGCAATCGACGCGTCGAACGGACCTGATGCGATTGTCTCGCCGGGTCACGTCTTCCCGCTAATCGCACGGCTGGGTGGAGTGCTCGTCCGCGCGGGTCATACCGAAGCGGCCGTCGACGTCGCTCGGCTTGCCGGGCTCAATCCCAGCGCGGTCATCTGCGAGATCATGCGCGACGATGGCTCCATGGCGCGGCTCGACGATTTGATGGACTTTGCGCGAACCCACAGCCTCAAGATCGGGACGATCCGCGACCTGATCGCCTACCGCCTCAAGAAGGATCATCTCGTCGAGCGCACGGCATCGAGTTTGTTCAAGGCTCGAAGTGGCGCCGAGTGGGAGGCGCAGGTCTTTCGCGACAAGGCGACCGGGGAAGAGCAGCTGGCGCTGGTCCATGGAACGTTGAACACCGACGAGCCGGTACTCGTCCGGATGCACAGCCTCGACCTGTTCGCCGACGTCTTCGGAGAATGCGGCGTGCGGTCTGGGGTGCTCCAGGGCGCGATGCGCGCGATTGAAAAGGCCGGCTCGGGCGTCGTCGTAGCGCTACACGCGGCCGCGCCCGGCTCCCTGTCCCGATCGATCGACATCCGTGCGGGCAAGCCCGTGGAAGGCGGGGACGCTGTGCGCGGCTATGGCATCGGCGCGCAGATCCTGGCTGCCCTCGGAATCCACGACATGATCCTCCTGTCGAACACCCGGCACTCGCCGGTGGCCCTGTCCGGCTATGGTCTCGCCATCATCGACGAGCGGCCGATCGAGGCGGACTCCTGATGGCGAAGATCCTTCTCGCCGAGGCGCGCTTCTATCCGCATCTCAACGACATGCTCCTCAAGGGCGCGCGGGCTGTGATCGAGGCCGCCGGCCACAAGCATGAAACGATCACGGTCCCGGGGGCGCTCGAGCTTCCGGCAGCGATCAGCCTGACCGCCAGGAGCGGCCGCTTCTGCGCCTTCGTGGCTCTCGGCGTCGTCATTCGCGGCGAAACCTATCATTTCGAGATCGTCGCCGAAGAGAGCGCACGTGCCTTGATGGAGTTGACTCTCCAGGGCTTCGCCATCGGCAACGGGATCCTCACCGTCGAGAACGAAGCGCAGGCGATCGAGCGCGCCGATCCGATGCAGGGCGACAAGGGGGGCCATGCCGCGCGCGCCGCTCTCGCCCTCTACGACCTTCGCGAAAAGTACGGCGCTTGAAGCATACCGAGCGGCTCCATCCGCATCCCCTTGCATTTCCAGCCCTGCTCATTGGAAACACGGCGTTGGCGTTCGGGCCGTGGCTGGTGCGGCTTTCGGATGTCGGACCGGTCGCCGTCGGCTTCTGGCGGCTGGCGCTGGCGCTGCCTTTCCTCTGGCTGGTCGCCGGAGTGGCGGGTCAAAAACCGCATTGGCCAACTCGCCGCCTACTCGCGATCGTCGCGGTCGGCGCGCTTTTCTATGCGCTCGACCTTGCCGCATGGAATGCCGGCATCCGCATGACGAAACTCGGCAACGCCACCCTTTTCGGCAACAGCGGAAGCTTCGTCTTTGCGCTTTACGGGCTCGTTCTCGCACGCGTGCTTCCCACCGGACGGCAGGCGGCTGCGCTGGCGCTCGCGCTGGTCGGCGCAGTGATGCTGATGAGCAGCAGCTACGAACTGAGCCCCAAGAACCTTGCAGGCGACCTGTTCACGCTTGTCGCCGGCTTTCTTTACGGCGGCTATTTGATCGGCGTCGATCGGGCACGAACGCGGCTCAGGTCGATGCCCCTTTTGTTTCTTGTGACCTTGTTTGCCGCGCCGGTCCTACTCGCGATCAGCCTTGGCATCGGCGAGGACGCCTGGCCCGCCAACTGGACGCCGCTGCTGATCTTCGCGCTGTCGAGCCAGGTCTTCGGGCAAGGCCTGCTCGTTTACTCTATCGGGGTGTTTCCGCCGCTTGTTGTCGGCCTCGCTTTGCTCACCCAGCCGGCCGTATCGGCGCTGATCGGATGGTTCGCTTATGGGGAGACGCTCTCCGCCGCGGATTGGCTGGGCGCAATTGCGATCGCTGTTGCCCTGGTTCTGGTTCGCCTTCCGCAGAAGGGGTTGCGCACTCTGTCTGCTCAGCCCAGTTGAGGCGAATGCACGAGGCGAGTCCGCTCGAGAAAATTCGTGAACGGCTGGCGCTTGCTGTCGGCGATAATGCTGTGTTCGACGGCTGGACCGGAAAAGCCGTCGAGTCCGCCGCGGCACAACTCGGCATTGAACTAGCGCTGGCGCGCCTGGCATTTCCCAAGAACCCGCCGGCGATGATCGACACCTACATCCAGGCCGCGGACCGCGAAATGGCGAAAAAGCTGACGCCGGCAAAGCTCGCGAAAATGAAAATCCGGCAGAAGATCCGCTCGCTGGTCTGGGCACGGCTCGAGATCATGAGCCCGGCCAGGGAGGCGGTGCGGACGGGGCTTTCGATCCTGTCGATGCCGCAGAATGTGCCGCTTGGAATGCGCATCGGTTGGCGCACGGCCGACCTGATGTGGCGAGCCGCTGGCGATACCAGCACCGATTACAACCACTACACCAAGCGGCTCACGCTCGGCGCGGTCTATGGGTCGACCCTGCTCGCCTGGCTCGATGATAATAGCGAGGGCTGGACTGAGACATCGGCCTTCCTCGACCGCCGGATCGACAACGTGATGCAGTTCGAAAAGTGGAAGGCGGGTTGGCGCGCGCAAGAGCATTTCAGCGTCAGTCGGTTCCTTGGTCGGCTCCGCTATCCCCCTCGTTGAGCGACGCTTGACTTCCGTGAAGTGCTGGGAATGTTGACGCCTCCATCAGGGAATCTCCATCCATGCGCGCAGCGATATTCGGTTTGCTTATCATGACCTCAGGGGCTGCGGCCGCGGCCCAGCAGGACATCTCGTCCGACGATCCGTATCTCTGGCTGGAGGATGTCTCGGGCCAGCGCGCCATGGACTGGGTGAACAGCCATAATGCGCGAAGCCAGGCGGTCCTCGAAGCGGACCCGCGCTACCAGCAATATTATAATGACGCGCTTGCGATCGCCCAGGCGAAGGACCGCATCCCGTACGGCAGTCTCATCGGCGGAAAGGTCTATAATTTCTGGCAGGATGCCGATCACGTCCGCGGGATCTGGCGCCGGGCCAGTCTCGAGAGCTACGCCGGCGGAAATCCCGAATGGGAGACGGTGCTCGACCTCGACGCGCTCGCTTCCACCGAGAAGGCGAACTGGGTGTGGAAGGGCGCGCAATGCGCGCGTCCCGCCGAGCGCCGGTGCCTGATCAACCTGTCCGACGGCGGCGAGGATGCGGTCACGATCCGCGAGTTCGACCTTCCCTCGAAGAGCTTCGTCAAAACGGGCTTCGTGCTTCCCAAGGGCAAGCAGGATGCATCGTGGCAGGACGAGAATACGCTGCTTGTTAGCCGTGAGTGGAAGCCCGGAGAGCTGACCGAATCCGGCTATGCCTATGTCGTCAAGCGCCTGAAGCGGGGCCAGCCGCTATCGGCCGCGGTCGAACTCTTCCGCGGCACGAAGAAGGATGTGTCGGCCGGCGCGGGCGTCCTTCGAGACGCCA
>Ga0207701_10002123_pt1 | contig 20544 bp, 16 predicted proteins | sample KBSSwiSSwithPhiX_FD_184294 | JGI IMG/M metagenome (GOLD analysis project Ga0207701, IMG submission 184294) | Switchgrass rhizosphere bulk soil microbial communities from Kellogg Biological Station, Michigan, USA, with PhiX - S5 (SPAdes) (version 2) | ecosystem: Environmental > Terrestrial >... | reverse complement strand
CCCGCGCGCGTTCGTATTCACGCTCCTGATCGTGCTCGCAACCGGCGCCCCCGGCGCGGGCCCGGCACGGAACGATCAGCGGCCCACGCCGGAGTCCAACCGGTTCGACGTCGTGGTGTACGGCGGAACGGCCGGGGGCGTGCTGACGGCGGTCACCGCGGCGCGTGAAGGGTTGAAGGTCGCATTGCTCGAGCCAGGGCGGCACCTTGGCGGCATGGTCTCGGGCGGCCTCGGCTGGACCGACTACGGCCGCAAGGAAGTGATCGGCGGCTCGTCGCTCGAGTTCTTCGAGCGCGTCGGCCGGAAATACGGACGTGAGATCGAGTGGCACTTCGAGCCGCACGTCGCCGAAGCCGTGTTCGGGGATCTGGTGAAGGAAACCGGCGTGAGCGTCTTCCTCGATCATCGTCTCCGCGAGAAGAGCGGGGTCGAGAAGGCCGGCACGCGGGTGAACGCGATCGTCATGGAGAACGGCGCCCGGTTCACCGCGACGATTTTCGCTGACGCCAGCTATGAGGGTGACCTGATGGCCCAGGCGGGCATCAGCTACACCTGGGGCCGCGAGGCGATCGCAGCGTTCGACGAATCGCTCGCCGGGGTCCGGGAACAGACCCCGCTGCACCAGTTCCGCGCCGCGGTCTCTCCGTACGACGCGTCACGCCGCCTGCTCCCCGAAGTGATGCCTCGCACCGCGGATCCGGTCGGGGCCGCCGACAAGCGGGTCCAGGCCTACAACTTCCGCCTCTGCATGACGCGCACCGAGGCCAACCGTGTGCCGTTTCCAAAGCCGCGCGGCTACGATCCGCGCCGCTACGAGCTGCTGGCGCGATACCTGCCGGCCTTCGAACAGACGCTGGGGCGGCCGCTGGCGATCAACGACGTGATGAAGGCCGACCTCCTGCAGAACGGCAAGACCGACACCAACAACAACGGCGCGTTCTCGACCGACTACATCGGCGGCAGCTACGACTATCCCGAGGGCAGCTACGCCGCACGCGAGCGGATCCGGCAGGCGCACGTCGACTACATCCAGGGCTTCCTCTACTTCCTCGTCACTGACCCACGCATCCCGCCGGCACTGTCCGCCGAGATGAAAACGTGGGGCCTCTGCCGCGACGAGTTCGCCGACGCAGATCACTGGCCGTATCAGCTCTACGTGCGCGAAGCGCGACGGATGGTCGGCGAGTTCGTCATGTCGCAGAAGGACATCCAGACCGCGCTCACCAAGCCCGACGTGATCGGCATGGGTTCGTACAACAGCGACTCGCACAACGTGCAGCGCCGCCCCTCCGCCGACGGCCAGAGTGTCGAGAACGAAGGGGACATGCAGGTCAAGGTGGTGCCTTATCAGATCCCGTACCGTGTGCTCCTGCCCAAACGCACCGAGGCCACCAACGTGCTGGTGCCGGTGTGCTTCTCCGCCACCCACGTCGCCTATTCGACGCTACGAATGGAGCCGCAGTACATGATCCTCGGCCACGCCGCGGGCCTGGCCGCCAAGTTGGCCATCGACAGCAAGGCCGCCGTGCAGGACATCGACGTCACCGCGCTCCAAACCAAGCTCAAATCGCAACGCGCCGTCTTCGCGCTGCCGCCGCCGTAGCCCCCACGGTCAGCCGTCCGCTCTCTGCCATCTGCCATCCGTCATCTGCCATCTGCCATCTGCCATCTGCCATTCGTCGTCTGCCATCTGCCCTATACTCCGGCATGCTGTTGCTGCTGGCGCTCCTGCTCGGTGTCTCGGCCGGTTTGCGATCGATGATGCCGCTGGCGGTCGTGACGTGGGCGGCGCGCGGCTGGCCGGCGGTCGCGGGCTCGAGCCTGGGCTTCATGGCCGCGCCGATCACCGGCTATGTCTTCGCCGCGCTGGCGATCGGTGAGCTGATCGCGGACAAGCTGCCCTTCATTCCCAGCCGGCTGCAGCCCGGCCCCCTCGGCGGACGGGTCGTCTCGGGCGCGCTGGCCGGGGCGGTCGCGGCCATTGCGCTGCAGGGATCGCCCGTTCTGGCCGGCGTCGCCGGCGCGATAGGAGCGGTGGCGGGAGCGTTCGGCGGCTACACGGTGCGGCGCGGCCTGACGGTCGACCGGAAGCTGCCCGATCTGCCGGTCGCGCTGCTCGAGGACGTCGTGGCCATCGGCCTGGCCGTGCTGGCGGTGTCGAGAATCTAATCCGCTGCCGCCGGCGTCCAAGCAGAAGCCGCTGGTTTCACCCCGAGCGGCGGGCGATCCCTGTCAGCGATTGATATTCTGGACACGATGTCAGCACGGACTACCGCCGGCACCACGATCGCGACCGTCGCCCTGACGGCGCTGGGCATCGCCTGGGCGGCGGGCGACGTCGCGCACGCTCAGCCGCGCCGGCCGACGGCCGGCCTGTCGCCGCTCGTCGCGACTGACGGCGTCCGCGCCGGCAGCACTGCGCATTTGGCGCTGCAGGTGTCGCTGCCCGAGGGCTATCACGTCCAGTCGAACGCTCCGCGCGAGGCGGCCTTCATCCCGACCGTCCTCGTCCTCGATCCGCCGGCTGGCTTCACGGCCACCGAAGTCGTCTATCCGTCTCCGACCGACCTGACCCAGGCCGGGCAGGCCCAGCCGCTGGCCGTGTTCGAGCGGGAGTTCGCGATTGGCCTCGCGCTCTCGGTTCCCGCCAACGCGCCGCCCGGCGACGTCGTCGTCCCCGCCCGGCTTCGCTACCAGGCGTGCGACGCGCAACTCTGCTACGCGCCGGTGACCGTTGCTACCGAGTGGCACCTGCGGATCGTCGGCGCGAACGCCGCCGTCACACCGCAGCAGGCGACGGTGTTCGATGCGATCGCGTTCGGTCATGGATCCAAACCGGCGCCGCCATCGGCGGTGCCCGCGCCTGCGGCTGCCGGGCCGGTGGGGGCCTCGGCGCGCAGCGGCCTTGCCGCCGTCGACGACTTCGACGAGCTGGGGTCGACGGGCGGGTATCAGCCCGTTGGCGATTTCCTGCGGTTCGTGCGGGATGCCGAGGCCGGGGTCAAGACGCGCGGCCTCTTTGAAGGCCGCGGCCCGCTCGCCATCCTGCTGGTCGTGCTGATTGGCGGTCTGGCCCTGAACCTGACCCCCTGCGTGCTGCCGATGATCCCGATCAACCTGGCGATCATCGGCGCCGGGGCGCAGGCCGGATCGCGCAGCCGCGGCTTTCTTCTCGGATCGGCGTACGGCGGCGCGATGGCCGTGGTCTATGGGGTCCTCGGACTGATCGTGATCCTCACCGCCGGTACCTTCGGCACGATCAACGCGTCGCCGTGGTTCAACCTCGCCATCGCCGTGCTGTTCGTCGTCCTCGGCCTGGCGATGTTCGATCTGCTCCTGATCGACTTCTCACGCTTCTCCACCGCCTTTCAGCCCGGCGCGGCGAATCGCGGCAGCGTCGCGCTGGCGTTCACGATGGGCGCGGTGGCGGCGCTGCTCGCCGGTGCCTGCGTGGCGCCGGTCGTGATCCAGGTCGTGCTCTTCTCCAGCAATCTCTACGCGACCGGTACGCACGTCGCGCTCGCGCTGCCGTTCGTGCTGGGCATCGGGATGGCGATGCCGTGGCCCTTCGCCGGCGCCGGCATGGCCGCCTTGCCCAAGCCGGGCGCGTGGATGGTGCGCGTCAAGCAGGCGTTCGGGGTCGTGATCCTCGCCACCGCGGCGTACTACGGCCACCTCGCCTACACGCTGTTCGCGGATCGCTGGGTCGATGCCTCGGCGGTCACCTCGAGCGTGGACGAGAAGATCAAGGAAGGCTGGCACTCGTCGCTGGCCGAAGGCCTCGAGATCGCCCGCCGCGAGCAGAAGCCGGTGCTCATCGACCTCTGGGCAACCTGGTGCAAGAACTGCCTGACCATGGACAAGACGACGCTGGAGGACGCGTCGGTGACGTCGGCGCTCTCAGGCTACGTGAAGATCAAGGTCCAGGCCGAAGATCCCGACGAGCCGACCACCCGCGCCACCATGCAGCGCTTCAAGGCTGTCGGGCTTCCTACTTACGTGATCCTGCGCCCAAAAACGAGGACGGCGGAGGCTGCGCGATGAGGGTTGGCGCGCGGGTTCAAGGTTCATGCGGTTCATGAACCCCATGAACCGACACCCCATCAGAGATCTGGATTCGGAATCATGACGTCCCTCACGATCCCGTCGAGATCGTGGCAGGCGGCGATGAACTGACGGAGCGTACGGCGGGTCGGCGGGAATGTGTCGAACTCCTCCACGGTGAGGCCATTCTCGGTCGAGGCGCGGCGGTAGTCGTCGAACCGGTCGAGCGCGGTCAGGACGCTGGGCGGGACCGGCGTGTCGATGCGCCGCTCGACGGTGATGCCGGATTTGTTGAAGCGTTTCTGCCAGGCGTGAGGCGGTGAGATCACCACGTCGCCGCCGATCAGCTCGCTCCAGTGCATGTGATTGCGGAACGCGGCGGACAGGAGCCGGATCCGATAGCCGCGCTCCTGGAACAGGCGGTAGGTCTTCTTGAAAACCGAGACGCCCGCCCACTCGAGGATCCCGGGGTCGACGCTGATCTCCTGGCGGTCGGCGACCACCTTCAGCCAGTCATCGAGCCGGCCCACCATGATCGTGCACACCGGCCCCATGGTCGAGATGTCCTGACCGGCGCGCTCGCGGCGGCGCAGCCCGCGCTCGACGGCCTCGGCGACGGCGACGCACTGGGGCAGCGAGAAACACACGGTGGCGTTGATGCTGATGCCTCGGGCCGTTGCCTCTTCGATTGCCGGAATGCCGGCGGCGGTGACCGGAATCTTCACGATGATGTTCGGCGCCAGCGCGGCGAAGTGATCCGCTTGCTTCAGGATCGCCTCGCTGTCGCGGTAGTAGCGCGGGTCGGTCTGCACTGACAGCCGCCCGTTCCGGCCATGCTGCGCGTCGAACACGGGAGCGAGCAGCGCCGCGCCGCCCATGGTCATCTCGTCGACGACCCGCCAGGCGATGTCGTGCTCGGTCGCGGTCGGCATCTCGCGGGCAAGCGTCGCAATGCGATCCTTCCACACCGCCACTTCCCGCTTCAGCACGTCGACGACGATGACCGGATTGCAGGTGGCGCCGACGGCGCCGTGCTCGATCGCGAACGCGAGCTCCTGCAGAGACGCCGAGTCGTTCCACAAACACGTGGCCGTCGTCTGCGTCATTTCGTGCAGCGGGCTCTTGTATGTCGTGGTCGTCTGAGTCATGGCGCTCCCCTTCAGATCACGGGTGTCCGCTTCCCGCTTCCCGCTAGCATCCTTGTAGCCCGAGCCCTTCAGCCCTCAATCTTCAGCCGTCAGTCGTCCGCCGTCAGCCCTTGTCCTCAGGCATCTACCATTCGCCATTTGCCATTTGCCATCTACCATCTGAGATCTGCCATCTGCCATCTGCCATTTGCCATTTGCCATTTGCGTCAGAGCCCAATCGACCGCAAGTACTCGCGATTCCGGGTCGCGCTGGCCAGCGGCGCGCCCATGGCCGGGAGGACGTCCTGCTCGACGACGACCCAGCCGTTGAAGGCGGCGGCGCGGAGATCGGCCAGCAGGCCGGCGAAGTCGACCGTGCCGCGACCGAGCTCGCAGAAGAGGCCGTGGCGGAGAGCGGTCTGGTAGTCCCACCCGGCCGCGCGCGCCTGCGCGGCAACCGCCGGCTCACAGTCCTTGAAGTGCACGTGCCAGACACGCGGGCGGTGTTGCGCGAGAATGTGGCGCGGATCGCCCCCTCCGTACGTGGCATGGCCCGAGTCCAGACAGAGGCCGACCAGCGCGGGATCGGTGAGCGACAGCAGGCGATCGATCTCGGCGGGCGTTTCGACGTAGGTGGCGCAGTGATGGTGGACCACGGTCCGCAGCCCGGTCTGATCCAGGACAGCGCGGGCGATCTGCTCGACGCCGCGTGCCGCGGCCGGCCACTGCCGGTCGTCGAGTCCGGACCCCGCCGCGATCCGGCCGGCCATCCGCGCGCGGACCGGATCGGCCGTCGGCTCGTCGGACAGCACGATCACAGGCGCGGCAGTGGTGGCGACGGCGGACAACAGCCGCGCGGTCTTCACGGCGGTGCGGGCGCTCTCGTCGAACGACGCCGGATCGATGAGCCGCGTCGTGACGAAGGCGCCCAGCATCGTGAGCTGCCGCCGGGCAAGCTCGTCGCCGAGCGCCGCCGGATCGGTCGGCATGAAACCCCAGTCGCCGAGCTCCGTGCCGGCGTAGCCGGACTCACGGATCTCGTCGAGCACCTGGGTGTAACCCGGGCTCTCCGCTTTCGACTCGAACTCCAGCACGCCCCACGAGCACGGCGCGTTCGCGACTGCAATCACCGGTGTCCCGCCTTCAGCGGCGCGGCGTCGTGAGATGACGGCGCCGCGACTCGATCACGTTACAAGTAGCTGCGTTCTGCCGCCTTGGCCCGCACGTAATCGGCGCGCGCCGCCTGGACCGCTTCGATCGTCGACACTTCGGCGATCGGCACGTCCCACCATGACTCCGAGCCGCCGACACGCTGTTCGCGATCGACCGGAATCACGATTGCGGTGGTCCGGTCTGCGTGCCGTGCCTCGGCAATCGCGGCGCGAATCTCCGCGCGGGTGCGGGCGTGCACCGCGTGCGCCCCGAGTGACGCGGCGTTGGCAACGTAGTCCACCGTCAGCAGAGGGCCCTCGAGCTGCCCGGTTCGAGGGTCGCGCGCGCGATAAGTGGTCGCGTACCCTTCGCAGCCGACCGACTGCGACAGGCCGCCGATGCTGGCGAACCCGTGATTGTCGAGGATCAGGATGATGAGCCGCACGCCTTCCTGGATCGACGTGGCGATCTCCTGGGCCATCATCAGGTACGAGCCGTCGCCGACCAGGACGAACACCTCGCGATCGGGCGCGGCGAGGCGCACGCCGAGGCCGGCGGCAATCTCGTAGCCCATGCACGAGTAGCCGTACTCGAGGTGATACTGCTTCGGATCGCGTGCCCGCCATAGCTTGTGCAGATCGCCGGGGAGGCTGCCGGCGGCGTTCAGGATGATGTCGCTGGGGGTCGTGACCTCGTCCAGCACGCCGATCACCGCGCCCTGCCCGAGCACCGGCGCGTCGATCGCGTGAATCCGATCGACCTCCCGCTCCCACGCCGCCTTCTCGTCGAGCACCCGCTGCTGATACACCTCGCCGGTCCGCCATCCATCGAGCATCGGCAGCCATTCCTCGAGCGTCGCCTTGGCGTCGCCGACGAGCGGCAGGGCCTGGTGCTTGCCGGCATCGAACTCGGTGACGTTGATGCTGATGAAGCGCACCGACGGATGCTGGAACGCGGTCTTCGAGGCGGTGGTGAAGTCACTCAACCGCGTGCCGATGGCGATCACGACATCCGCTTCCCGGGCGAGCCGGTTGGGTCCCGGCGCCCCCGTGACCCCGATCGCGCCGAGCGCCTGGGGATGATCGAACGGCAAGGTGCCCTTGCCCGCCATCGTCTCCACCACGGGGACCCCGGTGGCAGCCGCGAAGCGGGCCAGCTCGCCGGTGGCCTCGCTGTAAATCGCGCCACCGCCGGCGATGATCATGGGCGCCTTCGCCTGTCGCAGCAGCGCGGCCGCCTCGCGCAGCCGCGCGACGTCCGGCCGCTGGCGCGCAATGACCCACACGCGCCGACGGAAGAGCTCCTCCGGGTAGTCCCAGGCCTCGGTCTGCACGTCCTGCGGCAGGCACAGCGTCACCGCTCCGGTTTCGGCCGGCGAGGTCAGCACGCGGAGCGCCTCGGGGAGCGAGGTGATCAACTGCTCCGGCCGGGTGATCCGATCCCAATAGCGCGACACCGGCTTGAAGCAGTCGTTGACCGAGACGTCCGGCGTACCGCTCCGTTCGAGCTGCTGCAGCACCGGCGCCGGACCGCGGGTCGCGAAGATGTCGCCGGGCAGCAGCAGCACCGGCAGCCGGTTGATCGTCGCCAGTGCGGCGCCGGTGATCATGTTGGTCGCGCCCGGCCCGATCGAGCTGGTGCAGATCATCGCCCGCTTGCGGTTGGCCATCTTCGCGAAGCCGACCGCGGTGTGGACCATCGCCTGCTCGTTGCGCGGCAGGTAGCACCGGATGCGATCGCGAGCCTGAAGCAGCGCCTGGCCGACGCCGGCAACATTGCCGTGGCCGAAAATCGTGAGCACGCCGCCGAACAACGGCTGCTCGACGCCGTCGAGGCTGGTGTGCTGCTGCGTCAGGCACTCGATCAGCGCCTGCGCCATGGTCAGGCGCCTGGTGTGGGTCATGGTCGGACTCGCGATCTCCTCACACGGACTCCGATGGCTGGAACGGTGTCGCCGCCATCCTGGACGGCTCGGACCCGGCTCCCGGACGGCGATGGGCGCGCAACTCGTAGCCGCACGACTCACGGATCCGCAGCGACGTCTTGAGGGTGACGATCCGGGCCGACCGCCGCTTCGGCGCGGCGGCAGACGGCTGGATCGAGTCGACCAGCAGTTCCGCGGCACGCCGGCCGATGTCGTACTTCGGAAGATTGATGGTCGTGAGGCGGGGCGAGAAGGCATCGAGCCACGGATGGTCGTCACAGGTGACGAGGCCGATGTCGTCGGGGCAGCGCAGTTGATACTGACGCAGTGCCTGCATGAAGCCCACCGCCATCAGGTAGTTGGCGACGAACACCGCGTCCGGCCGCCGCCGCAGCAGGGCGATGCCGCTCTCGTATCCGGCCTCGACCCGGAAGTCGCTGGCCACCACCAGCTCGGGATCCACCCGCCGGCGATGCGACTGCAAGGCCTGCTTGTACCCCGCCAGCCGGCGCCGCGAGGTGCTCACGTTCGGGCCGTTCAGCATGCCGATCCGCGTGTAGCCGAGGCGCAGCAGGTGGCTCACCGCCTCGTAGGCGCCACCTTCCTCGTCGACCGTCACGACGTCCGAACGCAACCCGGTACCGAGCCGCATCAGCTGCACGACCGGCACCCGGGACACCTTGAGCTGCTCGTGCAGATCGGCGGGCAGCCGGCCGCAGGCTTTGGTCAGCAGGATCCCGTCCACGCGCTTCGCCAGGAACATGCGCAGCGCCTGCGCTTCCTTGTCCGGGTCGTCGTCGCTGTTGGCGATCATGAGCTCGTAGCCGCGCGCCCGGACGGCGTCCTCCGCGCCGCGCACCACCACCGGCCAGAACGGGTTGGCGATGTTGAGCGCGACCATGCCGATGATCCGCGTGCGCTGCTGCGCCAGGCTGCGGGCGACCGAATTGGGCCGGTAGTCCAGCTCGCCGACCGCTTCCTCCACCCGCGACCGGAGCACCGGGCTCACGTAAGCGCTGTCGTTGACGACAGCAGATACTGTCGCCGCCGAGACACGCGCCCGCTTCGCCACGTCGTAGATGTTCGCCATGCTGATTGCGCCGGCCAGTCTAGCAGCAACCCGCGCCCTGGCAAAGCGCTTCGCTGCGAGGCTTGACGACGCGGCGGCGACCGGGCGTATACTGCGCAGTCCCTCGCGGAGCGGCGCGGCGAGACGACGTGGGCGAAGCGCTTCGCTGCAAGACCAGTTCGAAGGGGCGCGTTCGGGAGCCCGGTCAGGTACGGCGTCGGACACGGCGAGGAGAATCGGGTGGGATCACGGACCGGAACGCGGCTGAACATCGGACTCATCGGCCTGGGACGGCTCGGCCGCGTCTACGCCCGCGACCTCTCGACGCGGATCGCCTGCACCCGGCTGGCCGGCATCGCCGACCTGTCGCAAGACGCGGTGGACGAAGCCGCGGCCCAGTACGACGTGCCGGTCGCGTCCACCGATCCCGCCGTGGTGATCAATGACCCCTCCGTCGACGCGGTCGTCATCGTCACGCCCACGGATACGCACGGCGCCGTGACGCGAGCGGCGGCACAGGCCGGCAAAGCCATCTTCTGTGAGAAGCCGCTGGCCATCTCGCTGGCCGACGCCCGCGACATGAAGCGGACCGTCGAGTCCACGGGCGTCTTCTTCCAGCTCGGATTCATGCGGCGCTTCGACCGCGGCTATGCGGCGGCCAGGGCGCGGCTGGGTGAGGGGGCGATCGGGGACGCGGTCGTGTTCAAGTCGAGCTCGCGCGATCCGTATCCGCCATCCGTCGAGTACGCCAATCCGGCGAAGAGCGGCGGGCTGATCGTCGACATGGGCATCCACGACTTCGATCTCGCGCGCTGGTTCATGGGGGAAGTCAAGACGGTGCAGGCAATCGGCGGGGTCCTCGCTTATCCCGAGCTCGGCGCCGTCGGCGACATCGACAACGCCATCATCAGTCTCGTGTTCGAGAGTGGCCGGCTCGGCGTGATCGACCTGACCCGCAACGGGATCTACGGGTATCACATCAACACCGAGCTGCTCGGCACGGCCGGGACCCTGCGCATCGGCTACCTGCGGGAAACGCCATTGACAATCATGACCAAGGCCGGCGTCTCGCACGACACCGTGCCCTACTTCATGGAGCGGTTCCGCGACGCTTACACCACGCAGCTCGAGGACTTCGCCCAGAACGTGCTGCACGGGCGGACCCCGCCGATCACCGTAGACGATGGGGTGCGGGCGCTGGAGGTGGCGATCGCGGCGACCCGGGCGCGGGAGACGGGTCTGCCGGTCACGATCGCCAGCCTGGCGGCAGAGGCGTAGTCGGGCATCGTCGGCACGCCCGGACACCGGACAATCGCGCAGACGCGGAGGGATGGCATGGCGTCGCAGAAACGATCGAGCCCGTTGGTGCGGTCACGGACGATCCCCAAGGGGCAGTCCGGCACACAGATCGCCGTGACGCCGGCACGCGCCGCGTGGGACTACGTCGGGTTCGCGGTGCGTCAGATCGCCGGCAGCGATACCTGGCGGGCGCGGACGGGCGGCAACGAAGTATGCCTGGTGCTGCTCTCGGGGCTGGCCTCGATCGCGTGGTCGCCGGGGCCGGCCAAGCGGCTGCGGCTCGGACCGCGGCGCGACGTCTTCACCGACTATCCGCACGCCGTGTATCTGCCGCCGGGGACGTCGTTCGAGCTGACCGCCAGCCGGCAGACGGAGATCGCGGTGTGCCAGTCGCCGACCGCGAAGTCGCTGCCCGGCCGGATGATCTCGCCGGCGGAGTGCGGACTGGAAGTGCGTGGCGGCGGCAACGCGACGCGGCAGATCATCGACATCCTGCCGCCGGCTGCGGCTGCCGATCGGCTGCTGGTGTGTGAGGTGCTCACGCCGGCAGGCAACTGGTCCAGCTACCCGCCGCACAAGCACGATCGCCATCAGCCTCCGGTCGAAGCGGACCTGGAAGAAACCTACTACTACCGCTTCAGCGGCCGTGACGGCTACGGCATCCAGCGGCTGTACACGCAGGACGGCCGCACCGATCACACGATCCAGGTCAAGGATCGCGATCTGATGATCGTGCGCGACGGCTATCACCCCTTTGTCGCCGCGCCCGGCTACGACGCCTACTACCTGAACACGCTCGCCGGCAGCTTCCGCTCCATGGCTGCGACCGACGACCCGCGCTATGCCCACCTGCGCGCTAGCTGGCCGCCGCCCGATCCGCGGGTGCCGATGGTTCAAAGGCCGGTCAGGAGCTGACGCTGTTCGCTTCCAGCTTCCAGCGTCCCGCTAAAGACCTTGCTGGCTCAACTACGCGATTTAGCCAACATCGGTTCGATCCGCCGTTCGAAGCGGGAAGCTGGCCGCGTCAGTAATCGACAAACCCATCGTCCGGGTAGCAATACAGCCAGCGCTCGCCCGGCTCCGCCGAGGCGATCACGGGGTGGGTGGTGGCGCGGGCGTGCTTGGTGGCGTGCTTGTTCGGCGAGTTGTCGCAGCAGAGCGTCACGCCGCAGCTCTGACAGGTGCGCAGGTGCAGCCAGCGGGCGTGAATCTTCACGCACTCCTCACACTCGTACTTGCGGGCGTGGGTCACGGTCTTGATCGCGCTGAGATGGGTGCAGAGATCGTCGCTGGCCATGATGAGTCTCCCGATTCCGATCGATTACAAGCCGACGAAGCCACGGCGCCTCCCGTCGTGCGCTCCGGCGTGGCACCACCATTCGAACGGTACTTCGGCGCCGCCCGGTGCGCAACGTCAACTCCAGCGAAAGAGCCGTGACGAGAGCGACGTGCACACCAGAAAGATGACGACGAGCGCCAGCATGTCGGTGAGATGGGCCGACCAGGGGTGCCCCTGCCAGATGCCTTTCAGCAGCGACACGGCGTAACTGAGCGGAAGCAGGCGCCCCAGGAAACGCAGCACTGGCGGCAGCGAGTGGAGTGGAACGAACAGGCCTGACACCGCGATCATCGGATACAGCAGCAGCGAGCCGACCGGCTGCGCGAACCGCGCGGTCGGCACGACGCTGGCGATCAGGAACCCCATCGACAGGATCGTCACCGTCACGAACAGCAGCGCCAGGGCGAAGGCCCCCATCCTCACGTCCCCGTGGATCAGGGAGTACCGGACCCCGACGAGGTAGGTCGCTGCCAGCGTGACGGCGGTCATCAGTAACTTCACGAGCACGTGCGCGGTGAGGATGACGTGCGGACGCAGCGGCGTCGCCCGCAGCCGCTTGAGGATGCCTCCTTCTCGGTAGATTGCGATGATCGTCACCAGTGAGAGCACGGCGTTCAAGGCGATGAGGATCGCGCCGAAGATCGGGACATCGACGTCCACGCTCGACCCCGCGCCGGGCGGCCCGCTGCTCCTCAGCGTCCGCCCGAGCACTGTGAACAGCAGGACGGGAATCACCACCGAGCCGAACACCCCGAGCGGTTCGCGCAGGAAGATCTTCAGCTCGAGCCACGTCAGCTTGCCGAGGCCTCTCAACATCGGATCGTGATCCTCAATCCCGGATCGAGTGGCCGGTCAGACCGAGGAACACATCCTCCAGCGTCGGCTGGACGGTGCGGAAGTCGGTGACGCGGATGCGGTGTTCGGCGAGACACTGGATCACCTGCGTGACCAGACCGTCACCGCGGCCGCGAATCGTCGCGCGGCCATCGCGCACGGAAACCTCGTCGACGCCAGAGAGCTGCCGGAAGCGGGCTTCGGCTTCCGGATCATCCGTGGCGAGCACCACCGATCGCTCCGGGCAATGACGGGCAATGAGTCCGGCTGGTGTATCGATGTCGATGACCCGGCCGTGATCGAGGATGGCGACGCGATCGCAGAGCCGTTCGGCCTCCTCCATCAGGTGGGTGGTGAGGAACACGGTCTTGCCGCGGCTGCGAATGCCGCGAACCAGCTCCCAGATGGCCCGCCGCGCTTGCGGATCGAGACCTGTGGTCAGCTCGTCGAGGAACACCACTTCGGGATCGCTGATCAGCGCCAGCGCGATGAAGAGCCGCTGCTTCTGCCCGCCCGACAGGGTCATGAACCAGGCATCGCGCTTCTCCGTCAACCCGAGCTGCTCCAGGAGGTGATCGCGGAGAGAGGACGGCTTCTTGTAGAGAGAGGCCCACAGGTCGACCGCCTCCCAGACCTTGATCCGCTTCTGGAGCTGCGCCTCCTGCAGCTGGACGCCGATGCGATGCTGGAGGCGGTAGGTGTCACGGACCGGATCCATCGACAGCACCTGGATCGACCCGCGATCCGGCCTCCGCAACCCCTCCACGCACTCCATCGTCGTTGTCTTGCCGGCCCCGTTGGGACCAATCAAGCCGAAGATCTCCTCGCGGTGGACGTCGAAGGAGACGTCCTCCACGGCAACGAGCTTGCCGTAGCGCTTGTGCAGAGACGTGACGCGGATGACAGGTTCTGGGGTGCTCAAGGTTCGGAGGTGAACCCTAATCCAGCTTCGCTTCCATCTTGATCCGCACCTCCGCGATGAGCGGGAGCACGTAGCTCAAGAGCGGATGATCGAGATCGAGCGCTTTCGACTCGCCTTCCCAGGATCCCTTCTTGGACGCGCGATCGATCAGCTTGCCGTCCTTATCGAGATACTCGACGGTGAAGCTGACCTGCCATTCTTTGTCGGAGGGGTTCTCGGCGACGATGTGCGCGCGGACCGTCATGACGGTCTCGGATTGCGTTGGGCCGGTGATCACCGTCGACAGCCCCCCGGTGACGTGGGTGCGCTCCGAGAACTCGACGGTCAGCACGTTCACCGCGCCAACCTTCGCGCCGAGCGTAGCCGTCTGCCCCGGCTTGTACTCCACGGTGCGCTCGGCCCGCAGGCTCGGCTCCTGCGCCCGCAACGCGAGCGGCGACATCAGCATGAGGGCGGCGCCGACGACCCTGCCGGCCGTGCGGCGTGCGTTGCGGGATGTGCGAGTCATGAGGGTGAGCATACGTAGCCGATTTCCTGCCGGTCAACTCTGGGCACAGGTCAGGTCCTTTTCGTTATCCGCTCTCGCAACACCTCGTCGAGGTCATCCCGCCCGGTGGGAACGATCGCCGGATCCAGCGGCTCGCCGGCCTGGAGAAGCATCCGGGCAATCGCCGCGAAGTCACCGGTGTCCGATCGCCAGCCGTGGACCGCACCGTGAATGCACCAGCCGAGCAGGGTGCTGCCGAACGTGCGATCGCGAACACCGATCGGCGGATCATGACGGAGCAGCAGTTCTACGAGTTCCGCGTTACCGAGGAAGGCGGCCCAGCGGATGGCTTCGGCGGCTTCGGGGCCACGGGCTCGTGGATCGAAGCCCAGGTCGATCAACAGGCGGACTGCCTCCGTGTCGTTCGCGTGGGCTTTCTCCGGCAACACCCGCAGCTGGTCGGGCGAGAGCCGTGCCACGACGTCAGGATGCGCGGCGACGACCTCGAGTGCCCCGCTCCGGTTGCCTCGCGCGGCCGCCGCGAGGAGCCGTTGCGCCGCAGTCGCCGCCGCCAAAAGTAGCTGCACGATCGCCTGGTCACCGACCATGTAGGCGACGTCGAGCGGCGAGAGGTTGTGACCGAACGTCCAGCGGTAGATATCGCCGCGCAGGCCGTCCCTTTCCTCGGGCGTGGACGCCCGCGATCCGTGATGCGCGACGACGTACTTGCCGTGCCAGGTGCGGTGATCGAGCGCGCCCGGATCGTCACGCAGGGCCTGTTCGACGCGCGAGCGATCCCGCAGGCCGATGGCCAGGTAGATGTCGTACCACGCGCCGCGATCGACGAGGAAGCGGGCCACTTCGGGCGCCTCGCGGACCAGGTGCTGGGCCGGCGTCGATTCGTGATCCACGTCGCGCGTGTCGAGGTCGGCGCCGCGCTCCACGAGCTCACGGGCGACGTCGACCGTCCGCGCGCAGTGCAGCGGCGTCTTGCCGTCGCCGCCGCGTGCCTGGATCAGCGACGGATCCGCGTCAAGGAGCTCGCGCACGCGATCGTGCATCCCGAGATGGGCGGCAGCCCACACGTCCACGACTGCCCCGCGCGCGATCAGCGGCACCGCTTGCTCGGGCGTGCAGTCGTACTCCAGCAGCCCGAATCCACCCGCCCACCAGTCGCTCTTGCGATTGAGGTCTGCTCCGTGCGCCAGTAGCACATCGAGGAGCGGCAGGTTGGTCTTGACCATCGCCGCCGGACGGCTGCCGAACGGGCCGATCGGCGAATTGATCGCCGCGCGCACCTCGGCGTGCGCCGCGAGCAGCGCGCGGACCCGCTCGATGTCGCCGTCCCGGAGCGCCGCCGCGAACTGCTCGATCGGCGGTTTCACCAGCGACTCGATCTTGCGCTTCATCGCCGCCCAGCTCGGGAATCCGTAGCCGCGAGCCACGACGAGTTGCGCATCGGCCAGTGTCGCATCGCCGGCTGCCGGGGGGTGGGGATGCAGGGCCGTCAGGCGGGCGAGCGCGACGGCCTCTCCGCCGTGAATGGCGCGTAGCAGCGCGCGGGCGCGCTTCTGCTGCATTTCGACATTGGGATGCGCGGGCAGCGGTTCGACGAACGACGGCAGGCGATCGGACATGACGAGACCTCCCGAAAGGTTGCGCCCGTCGTCCGCGAGCACGGGCTGGAGGTTCGTCAGCAACGGCCGGTTCGACGCGGACCGGCCACGACCGGCTCTTCGCCGCGCGACGCGGCGAAGCACAGGTGGGAGGATCCCTTCCCGCGGACAGGGCGCGTCCTGCACGCGCTCACGTGAGGATAGCCGCGGGCGCCAAGGCGCGCAAGGCGCTTGCGGCGCGTCGGGATCGCTGTTGCGCGCCGGCTTCCCGCTTCCCGCTTCCTGGAATGCTGGCCATTACCGAACGCGGCCGAACGCCGGATCCCGGGTCCCGGGTCCCGGGTCCCGTCTGTCCGTCCTCCATTTGACAATCGAATGCGGTGCGCGGATACTCCATTCGAATGGCCAATGAACCCCGCGCCGGGGTGCTCCAGGGCACGCTCGATTTGATGATCCTTCAGACGCTCGCGACCCTCGGGCCGCTGCATGGCTACGCGATCGCGGCGCGCCTCGAGCAGGTGTCCGGCGGCGCCCTGCAGTTGAACATGGGGACGCTCTATCCGGGTCTGGTGCGGCTCGAGTTGAAGCGGCTGGTCGCGGCGCGCTGGGCGCTGACTGAGTCGAACCGGCGGGCCCGGTTTTACGAGCTGACCGCGAGAGGCCGTCGGCAGCTCGAAAAAGAGCGTCAGGGCTGGCTGCGCATGGCCGGCATCATGGCGCGGGTTCTGGAGTAGGCCATGCGCGACTGGTACTGGCGGCTGCGGGCGGCGTTCGGCCGCGAGCGTCGATCGGTCGAGACCCGCGAGGAGCTTCAGTTTCACCTCGACATGGAAGTCGACGCCGGGCTGCGCGCCGGATTGTCTCCCGACGCGGCGAAGCGGCGGGCCCGGCTGCGCGCCGGCCAGCTGGCCGACGGGGTGGAATCCACGCATGACGCGCTCGGCATCGCGTGGATCGACGGCATGGCCGCGGATCTCCGCCACGCGGTGCGCGCGCTGACCCGCAGCCGCGGGTTCGGCAGCGTGGCGGTCCTCGTGCTGGCCGCAACCGTCGCGGTCAACACGCTGATCTTCTTCATGCTCGACGGCGTGGTCCTGCGCGCGCTCCCCTACGCCGCGCCGGACCGCCTGGTCCGGATCTACGATGCGACGCGCGACACGCCCAAGTTCCCGATGTCGATCGGCCACTATCTCGATTACCGCCGGGCCTCGTCTTCGCTGGAAGGTCTCGCGCTGTACACCGGGAAGGACATGGAGCTCTCCGCGTCCGGCGGGCACTCGAAGCGCCTGAGCGGGGTGGCAATCACCTCGGAGTACTTCGCCGTCCTCAGGCGCGCGCCGCTGCTGGGGCGGGCCTTCACCGACGAGGACCTCCATCCCAACGTCAAGCACGTGCTGCTCAGCGCCCGGACGTGGCGCCACGACTTTGCCGCGGATCCGTCAATCGTCGGCACGTCGATCCGCCTCAATCGCGAAGCGTGGACGGTGATTGGTGTCGCGCCCGACGGTTTCCAGCATGTCGGAGGAGATTACCGCTCGCCGCTCCAGGGCGATACGGTCGATATCTGGCTGCCGCTGGTGACCGAAGGCTCCGAAGGAATGATCCGGTTCAGCCACTACTGCAACGCCATCGCTCGCGTACGGGCGGGTGTCTCGATCGCGCAGGCGCGCCAGGAGCTCGAGGGGATCGCCGCGCAGTACGCCGAGCGGTACCCGAAGGCCGGACGGTGGTCGCCGCGAATCGAGCCGCTGCTGGGCGAGGTGACCGGCCGATCGAGCCAGGTGGTGTGGCTCCTGACCGCAGCGGGCGGGCTGGTCCTGCTCGTCGCGGGCGCGAACATCGCCGGCCTCTCGGTCGCCCGCGCAGTGGCGCGACGACGGGAGCTGTCGCTGCGCCGGGCACTCGGCGCGAACCGCTGGCAGCTGCTGCGGGTCGGACTCGCGGAAAATCTGGTCATCGGCGCGGCGGGCGCGCTGCTCGGATTGCTGCTCGCGTGGATCGGTCTGCCGCTGCTCCGCGAGTTGCTGCCGGAGGACTTTCCGCGCGCCCACGAAATCGCCCTCACCGAGCGAGGCGCGCTCTTCGCGACGGTCATCGCCCTGGCCACCGTGGTGATCGCCGGGCTCCTGGCTTCCGGCGGCATCGACGCGCCGCAGGCGCTGCAGCGCGTCACCGCGGGGAAGGACTCGCGCCGCCTTCGCACGCTCCTGGTGGTGGGAGAGATCGCCCTGGCCGGTGTGCTCTGCGCCGGCACGTTGTTCCTGCTGCGCAGCTACACCCGGATCGGCGCCCGCGACCACGGGTTCGACCCGGCGAACACCTTGACCTTCCGCTTGACCATCCCGACGGCGCCCGATGCCGCACCTGACTACGCCGGACGACATTACGAGGCGATCCGGAGCGAGATCGCCGCGTTGCCCGGCGTCGTGGCAGTGGGCGCGGCGACCAACCTCCCGTGGAGCGGTTACGACGAGAACACCGGGTTCGCGATCGTCGGGCGCGCGCCCGATCCGAGCGACGCCAGCGGGCCGGGGGCTCGCTACCAGGCCGCCACGGCCGGCTACTTCGAGGCGCTCCGAACGAGGCTCATCGCCGGCCGCGCGTTCGGCGCCACACGTGACGCGCTCGGGCAGCCCTTCGTCGTGATCGTCAACCAGGCGCTCGCGTCCCGCTATTTCCCGAATGGCGATGCCGTCGGCGCCACGATCGACGTCTTCGGCCAGAAGCGGCAGATCGTCGGGGTCGTCGCCGACGTGAAGGACACGCCGACCGATCTGGACGCGAAGCCGGCTCTCTGGTTTCCGCTGACGCAGGTCCGCTTCGATTCGGTGTCGTTCGCGGTCCGCGGCACCGGGCCCGATCCGGCGAGCCTCACACCCGGCGTGACGACGGCCGTTCACGCGGTCGATCCGGAATTGCCGCTCGCGAACATCCGCACGCTGGAACTGCACGCCGGCGCGGCGCTCGCGTCACGCCGCTTCGCGCTGTGGTTGTTCCAGGCCTTCGCCTTCCTCGCCCTGGCGCTCGCCGCCAGCGGCGTCTACGGTCTCCTCGCCTACGTCGTCCGGCAGCGCCGGAAGGAGATGAGCATCCGGGTCGCGCTCGGCGCGACGCGCGGCAGCCTTGGCGGGATGGTCCTCTCCGACGGCCTCAAGATGGCCGCGGCCGGCGGATTGTGCTGCCTGTGCCTGGCGCCCATTGGGGGATCGCTGCTGCAGACGTTTCTCTACAACGTCCGCGCCGACGACCCGGTAACGATCGTCGGGGCGCCACTGGCGCTGATCGGGGTCGCGCTCCTCGCCAGCCTGGGGCCGGCGCTCTCCGCAACCCGCACCGACCCGGCGCGCGCGCTGCGGGAGGAGTAGCCGGCGCCCGGCGGTCCGCTATACTCGCCGCCGATGCGCCGCGCCGCGATCGGATGGCTCGTGGTCTCCACGATCGCGCTCGCGGCGCCTCCCGAGAGTCGCCGCGATCTCGCGGCGCGCGTGGCAACGCTCACTCGCGATTCACCCTGGCGTCAAGTCGCGACTATTCCGATCGCCTTCCCGACTTTTCACCCGCAGGGCATGGTCAAGATCGGCGCGACGTTCTTCGTTACGTCGGTCGAGGTCCAGCAACCGACGACGCGCTTCCCGGCCCTCGTGGACGGCATGGACCGTGACGCCGGACGCGGCGTCGGTCACCTGTTCAAGCTTGACGAGACCGGCAAGTTGATCTCCGATCTCCGGCTCGGTGAGGGCTCGATCTACCATCCGGGCGGGATCGATTTCGATGGCACGTCGATCTGGGTCCCGGTCGCCGAGTATCGGCCCAACAGCCGGTCGATCGTGTATCGCGTCGACCCCGAGACGATGACGGCTTCTGAGGCGTTCCGCTTCCCGGATCACCTCGGCGGCGTGGTCCACGACACCGACGACCGCACGCTGCACGGGATCAGCTGGGGCTCGCGGCGGTTTTACCGCTGGACGCTCGACCGGCGCGGCCGGGTCACCGACGCCAACGCATCGCCGGAGCGGCTGCGCACGCTCAACCCGTCGCACTACGTCGATTACCAGGACTGCAAGTACGCCGGCGGCCACCAGATGGTCTGCACCGGCGTAACCGAGATCCGCCAGTCGCCGGACACGCGGCCCTTCCGGCTAGGAGGCATCGATCTGATCGATCTACGAGATCACCGCCCCGTCCACCAGTCACCGCTGCTGCTCTGGACGCCGACCGGCCTCGACATGACCCACAACCCGGTGTGGCTCGAGGCGACACCCGCGGGGCTGCGCGGCTACTTCATGCCCGAGGACGACATGTCCTCGATTTATGTGTATGAGGTCGGGGATCAGCGGCCCGGGACCCCGGACCGGAGTCCGTCTTAGCGCGAGCGATCCGCAACCGCCGAGCGCGCAGCGCCCAGCGCGCAGCGCCTAGCGCCTAGCGCCTAGCGCCGACGCCAAACGCGCCGCGCCTGTTGTCCTATCTTTGTCCATTACATATAATGGACAAAATGGAGCTTCGCCGAAACGCTGAACCGCAACCCGAAACCCCAATGGCTGACCGCAGGTCGGCCGCTGTCGGCACCGAACCGCTCTATCCCATCCGCGCCGTGTCGCGGATGACCGGTCTCAGCGTGGACACGTTGCGCGCCTGGGAGCGGCGGTACGAAGCCGTCGTGCCGACGCGCAACGATCGCGGCCGGGTCTACAGCGAGGCGCAGGTCGCGCGGCTCAAGCGCCTCGACGA
>Ga0207701_10002122_pt1 | contig 20544 bp, 18 predicted proteins | sample KBSSwiSSwithPhiX_FD_184294 | JGI IMG/M metagenome (GOLD analysis project Ga0207701, IMG submission 184294) | Switchgrass rhizosphere bulk soil microbial communities from Kellogg Biological Station, Michigan, USA, with PhiX - S5 (SPAdes) (version 2) | ecosystem: Environmental > Terrestrial >... | reverse complement strand
CTTTTGCAACATGCAGTTCCTCGTGTGAAGTCGAGCGAGCAACACCCGACGACGGAATCCCAGACGGTGCGTGAACGGATCACCGCGACGGACGGGCTCAGCGAGTACTGTCCTCAGAACCGCACTTTTATTACGGAACTTTCACCCCACACGGGCATCGCGGGCTGGCGAAGGCCCGGTCCGCCTGCGAATCTCTGAACCAAGGAGCGAGACGATGTCTGACCGCGCGAAGAATTCCGCGAAGCTGGGAGTGCTGCTGGTGGGCGTGGTGTTGGTGGCGGCGGTGCCGGACGTCGCGGGATCGCTCGGCTGCTCCAGCTCTGGCGGCGGGCCCGGAACGGGCGGCGGCGGCGCCGCGAATACTGGAGGTGGAACCGGTGGCCAGGCCGGCACCGGAGGCGAGAGCGGCGGTGGCAATGGCGGCGCAAGTGGCGCCAGCGGCGGCGCGGGTGCAAGTGGAACGACGGGCAGCGCGGGCGTGAGTGGAACGACGGGCTCTGGCGGCACGGGCGGCGGCAACGACGGAGGCTCCGACGGACCGCAGCTGCCCCCAACCATCACGATGCTCACGCCGTCCTCCGCGCACATCGGCGACGGGGGATTCACTCTCGTCGTGGAAGGCCACGACTTCCCACCCAACCCGTACGTGGCGTTCGACGGAAACATCTTCAACACGACGGTTGTCTCGGCCACCCGTCTCGAGGCGAGCATCCCCGGCGCAGCCCTGGGGGCGACACCGCGGCAGGTCTCCGTTGTCGTGACGCACATCAGCGGCTCGTCAGCGAACAGCAACGTCCTCCCGTTTCAGATCCTCCCCGCGCAGGACGGCGGCTGACCGGCCGGACAGCCCATCGATCCACTTCGCCGGGTCGGCGTTCCCGCTGCCTGGGTAACGACTCACTTCGTCCGATCGGCCCGGCGCGAAAATGCCCCTCAACCGGTGCTAGTCACCTCTCCCCCGGGGCTCGATCCCGCGCCAGCAGGTAAGCGCCGATGCCGCCGCTGATCGCAGCCGCGCCTAGTGCGGACAGCGACAGCGTCAGGTTCAGCATGTAGCGGTCCCTTGCCTGCTGGGCGGGCAGCTCCAGCTGCGTGCCGTCGACGTCGCGGTACGCGCTCAACGCGAGAGCGCCGAGCACCCCAGCGCCGACGGCTAGGAGCGCTCCGGCGCCCACCAACACCCGCCCCGCCGTGCGATCTCGAAGGGGCGGGCGCGGGGCTTCGCGCGACGCCAGGGGCACCTCCAGCGCGAGCGCCCCGCCCGCCGGAACGTCGACTGACACGAGCCCCTCGGCCTGGTGGACGAAGCCGCGGTAGTACCCGGCCCCGTACGGCGTGGCGAACAGGCCGCGGCGCAGGGCGGACTCCACCGCGCCGCGGCGGCGCGCGGACTCGTCGACGAGCCCCAGATCCTCAAGGCGCAGCACTTCGCCACCGCGCGGGTGCAGCACCGACTCCTTTTCGCCGCTCCTCAGGTGAAGGACTCGCCCCGCGGGAATGACCAGGCGCACGCTGTGCTCGCGCTCGGCGCGGACGTCCAGCAGACGGTTCCCGCGTTCGTCCTCGATGAAGAACGACGCCAGCGCCGGCGCGCGTCCCGTCAGGACGGCCCCATCGCGCTGCGCCGACAGATCCACGATTGGCGTGCGCCGATCCAGCGGCGGCGGATGGACCAGGATTTGCGGGCGCGCGCGCGGATCGGACACCGCGTGGTTCGCGGCGGCCACGAACGCTCCGAGCTCGCTGTACTCGATCCGCTGATTGCCGTCGATGTCAGCGGCACCGCGCAGCGCCGACAGGATCTCGTGCGTAAAGACGCCCGAGCCGTAGGCGTCCCACTCATGGGCGACAGTATCAGCAGTGCTGGCCACGACGGCGCCCACGTGCGGGAAGCGGGCCAGCGTCGCCTGCTGCACGAACGCTGCCGCTTGCTCGGGCGACGGCGTGACCCGCTGCGCGTCGCGGTCGCGTGTACGCACGACTGCTTCGGCGTGGCATGCGTCGATGAACAGGTGCACATAGCGCGCGGCCGGCAGCGCGGCGATCACCCATTCGTACAGCCGATCGTGGGTCAGCTCGCCGTCGAGGAACGCGAGCCCGCCCTGGTCGTCGCCGCCACTCCCGCCGCGGCGGCCGTGACCGCTGTAGAAGACGAGCACGGATGGTTGCTCGCCGGCGGCGGCTGCGGTGGCCATCGCTGCGTTCAGCTCGGCGACCGCGCGCCGCAGCTCGCCCAGTGCGGGCGCGCGCGCCTCGGCCACCAGGTCCGGGAAACGCTGCTGGCTCTGCGTATCAAGCATGGCCAGCAGCACGGACCGCCGCGCCAGCGAGCGCACCAGCTCGTGGAAGGCGGCGGCATCGTCGTCTGCGAACTGCAGCGGGGCGAGATCCGCGTCTCCGGCGGGAGCGCCGTTGTACCCGATGGCCAGGCTGAACAACGCGGGGCGACTGCCCGCGGCCAGCGCGCGCCCTGGTGCCAGTGCGGCTGTCGCCGCCAACAGCAGCGCCAGCGGGAGCGACCGCGTCCGGAGGTCCGCGCGCGGCTCGCGGGCGGTCGCGCTCATGGACCGTCGACTCGCAGCACGAAGTCGCGGCGCGCGATCACGCCGCTCGCCGCGCCTCCAAGCAGCACCGCTCGTGCCTGCGGCGCACGCGTGACGAGCACGTGCACGGTGTACTCACCAGGCTCGTGTTCGGGTCCGATCCGGATCGAGCGCGAGAACGGCTCGGTGCTGGCGCCCACGCGTACGTGCGGCGATTCGGTGTCCGCCGAGAAGTACCAGATGCGCTCGCGGCCGGGCGAGCCGCCGCGCGGGTCCGCATAGGCGGTGAGGAACCCGTCCTCGTCGCGGCCCGCCGCGCCAGCGCCGAAGATCAGCGTCGCCCCACGCGGGCAGGCCGCGAGCGTGCCACCGGAGCACGACAGGCTGAGCGCGACGCTGGCTCCGTCGTTTGCGGCCCCTTTCGCGCGCAGACCATCGCCGCGGTCAGCCGGCCGCGCAACGAGCAGGACGAGCGCGGCTGCACCCGCGAGCGCCGCCGCGCCGACCGCCAGCGACAGCGGGCGCCACCGGCCGGGCGGGCGTCGTCCAGCGACGGCCAGCACATGGTCGAGGACACGGTCCTTGGCGGGACCCGTCAGACGCCCCTCACCGAGCAGCGCGTCCACCTCCGGATCCCACTTCGGGTCGCTCATCGTCCTGAATCCCTATACGCGAGAGCCGCAGTTTGGATTGTCGATTTCATCTTCATGTCTCAATCAACCTGCAGGCAGTACACGTGCACCATCCCATCGTCGCATGCGTAGCGCGCGCCACCTTCGTAGAACCAGCGCGCGACATGGCTGCTCCGGCCGGTCAGGGCGCCGCCGCCCACGAGCTCCGACCAATCGTTGCAGGAATCGTCCAGGCTACCAATGGTGTCGGCGCGGCTGGCGCCGGTCAGCGCAGCGACGTCCAGGTAGCGGCCCGCACTGGTCACGTTAAGCGGCGCGAGCAGCGGGCGCCCGTCGAAGGGGCCGGGTCCCGTGCCGTCGTTGATCGCAACGCCGTCGGGCCGGACCCACACGCGTTCGGCGCTGGCCCCGATGCGCGCGGCGGCGGCCGCGGTCGAGGTCGCCATCAACACGCGGAAGGTGCCGGCGCTACCGAGCCGCGCGGCCTCGGTCGCGCAGAGCTCGTCAGCGGCGGCGACACCGTTCCGGGCCATGAACGTCGCGTCCGACAGGAACGCCAGCTTTGCCGACGACGGCGCGGGCGACGGCGCGACAGGCGCCGCACCGTCGACGCCGAAGCAGTACAGCCGCGCCTCGCGGTCGCACCTCAGTGACGTGTAGTCCGTCCATGTCACTGTGGTCGCGGCCGCCACGCCGCATAGCGCCTCGCCCGTCTGATTGGCAGCCCACCCGTTGCAACTGGAGCCGGCCGCGTGCAGGCCAAGCTCGTTGGTGCCCGTCATGATCGGGTCGTCGATTCCACCCGTGACCGCGTGGCCGAATTCATCCAGGCTGAGTGGGTTGAAGATCCGGCCGCCGGTGATGTCGGCGACTGTGTCGGCGAACGGTGTCCCGTCAGGCCGGATCCACCCGCGCGCACCGCCGAGGCGATCTCGCGCGTCGACGGACGGCGCTGACAGCCATGCAACGAACCTTCCCGGCAGGTCGCCCATCCGGGCGGCGTCGCTGCATCGCTCATCCGCTTCCGCGAGCGTCGCGAACCGCATCGGGAACTTGCCCGAGCTCACGAATACGTAGTTGCGGACGCCCGGGAGCACCTCGCTCGGGTCGGCACAATGACCCGCCACGCAGATGCGACCGGCGGCGCAGTGCGCGTTCGTCTCGCAGTCGTGCTTGCCGGACAGATCGGCTCGGCACCCGCCGGCCAGCACCAGCGCGACGAGCACGCGCGACGCGATTCGAAGACGGGCGTCGCTCGTCATGATCGGCCCGTCCCGAGCCGCGCCCGGGCCGCGGGCGGCGCCGCCGCGGCGCCGTCGAGCTCGCGGCGTAGCCCCTCCTGCAGGCGGGCCTCCTGCGTGCGCAACACCTGGCGACCGATACCCAGGCGCTCCGCAGCGTCCCGCTGCGACAGCCCCTCCACGTAGCGCAGCTGGTGCAGTTGCTTGAGCGCGGGCGGGAGCCCTTCGAGGTACCGCCGTACTACCTCCGCCTTCGCCTCGATCATCCACGCCGAGGTGTCGACGTCGTCGCCACCCACCGCGTCCATCGCGCCATCGACGAGACGCTGGAGATCGTCGAGGGGCACCGGGATCTCGTGCCCGCCCCGGCGCAGGCGATCGACGGTGACGTTGCGGGCGATGGTCGCGATGTAGGGACCGTACTCGCGGCCGGCATCAAACGACTGGCGCGCCGGCAGCGAGAACGCCTTGATGAAGATCTCCTGCAGCGTATCCGCGAGGTCGGAAGGATGCGTTCCCCTTCCGGCGATGAATCGCACTAGCCGCGCGATCCTGTCGACGTACCTCCGGTAGACCGCCTCGAGCGCGTCCGCGTCCCCCCGCCGAAACCCGTTGAGCAAGGCCGGCTGCTCCCGAAAGGTCGGCATCCCTGGGAACCATCCTATCAGTCGCCGACGTTCGCTTTCCGCCAACCCACCGACGCGCCCTCTGCGTACTCCAATTCAGGAGGGAGATCATGGGGCGATCGCGTCGAACGTCGCTGTTACTGTCGCTGTTGGTGTCACTGCCGATCGGCCTTCTCGCCCGGTCCGCCGGCGCGCACGTTCCGGGGGCCGACGTCGGCGCTTTCGGGAGCGCCGTCGTCGACGGCGTCCGGTCTCCTAACGAGTGGGATCGCGCCGCCGTGATCGACTACGGCCAGTATGCGTTCTACGTGATGAACGACGACCGCAATCTTTACGTCGCGATGCGCGTCGACATGCCTACGCTCCAGTTCAGCAGCTTCGGGATCGAGTTCGACAACGACCACGACGGTGTGTTCTACGAGCCAGGCGACGACAGCCTCGTCTTCATCACCACCCTCGGCTTCTTGGACGAGTTTCGCACCGCAGACAACGTGTTACCCGACACCGACCAGCGCGGCAGCAACGACGGCGCCGGCGCCGCGGCCAACGACGGTCAGTCGTCGTTCTACGAAATGTCGCACCCGCTCAACAGCGGCGACCTCGGGCACGACGTCGCCCTGCGACCCGGCGACACTGTCGGCTTCATCGCAGTGGCGACCATCTGCGACAGCGGCTGCACCGACCTCTGGGCGCCGATCGAATCGACGGGCGGCTATCCACCCGGCGGCGACATCCGCATCTTCGCCAACCCGAACGCGCCGCCAGCCGCGGTCGCAACGCCGAGTACGCTGTGGCCGCCGAATCACAACCTGGTCCCGGTGTCCGTCTCGATCGCGCTGCCCGGGCCGTGGGCGGGCTCCGCTGTGGAGCTTATCGCGGTGACCAGCAGCGACCCCGGCGGCACGGGCTGCGGCGAGCCCGACATCCAGGACGCCGCCATCGGCACAGACGACCGGACGGTGCTGCTTCGCGCGGAGCGAGAGGGTGGCCGCACGCGGACGTACACCCTTTCGTACCGGCTGACGGTTCCTTCGGGGGAGTCCACCGTCGTCGACGCTACGGTGGTCGTCAGAGATCCCCGCGGGGGATTCTGAAGGGCCGCCGGAAGCGGCGCACGGCGCAGGTGGCCGGGGGCCACTGGCTGCTGACGGCTGCGAACCGCTTGTTCTTCCGAGCGACCTCTTGCCATCGCGCCGTGAACGGTCGATGGTTGGTCGGTTGGAGGGAGCGGCTCCCCGATGAAGAGGACCGCGGTGGTCTGGACCGCGTCGATCGTCGTTGTCGCCCTCGGCCTCGGCGGCCGCGCCGGCGCACAGAACGTCGAGATCGTGCCCCCCGACGCGCCGCCCGAGGTGACGCCCGCGACGCCGCCGGAGGGCGCGCCCGCCGCGCCGCCCGACGGATCGCCGCCAGCGGAAGCACCCGCGACGGGCTCCCCTGAAGCGCCCGCAAAGGCCGCGACGGCCGCGGCGGCCGCCTTCGGCGAGGCCTGGCACTACGCGATCTCGCTCGAGCGCGCGGTCGGGTACGACCACGTCTCGCTGACGCAGGGGTCCTACGGCAAGGACTCCGGGACGGTGAACGGCAAATCGACGACGGCGAGCAACTTCTCGCTGTTCGGCGCCCCCAACACCGGGGCTCTCGCCGCGTTCTCGTTTCCGCGCGTGGCGTTCGACCTCTTCGTCCCGCCACACTTCAGCGTCGGCATCGGGCTGGGCGCGCTGTACGGTTCGAGCAGCGTCACCGAGAGCGGACTTGGCACGACGACACATTCGTTCACCGGCCTGCTGGCGGCACCGCGCGTCGGCTATGCGTTGAACCTGGCGACCGCCATCACGCTATGGGCGCGCGGGGGCATCAGCGTCGTCTACTCCAAAGTCGAAACTGGCGGCGGCGGGCCAGTGTCGAGCCGCCTGGTGGCCGCGACCATCGAGCTGCCCGTCGTGTTCACCGTGCTGCCACGATTGGCGCTCACGGCCGGCCCCACGCTGGACATCACGTTCAGCGGCCACGGCGGGGGGAGCGGGCCCTACCAGTCCTACGACGAGCACGTCACCGAGCTGGGCATTCAAGGCGGCGTGCTCATCCACCTCTGAGACGGTCAGACCGGCGCCGCGGTCAACCGTCGGGCCACGCTGACTGGCGGCCGACCACGCGCCGGTCACGTCAGCGCGTGAGATCTCCATCGGCGATCGCAGCGAGCATCGCGGTGTACTCGGTTCCCGTCTCTGTCCAGTGGACGCGCAGCTTGCCGTCGACGAGCGTTGCGGTCAGCGAGATCGTCAGGTCGGTGAAGGGTGTCTCGGGCGTCTCGCCCTCGTTCAGTCCCGCGCTGAAGGATGTGTACGTGAACAGAAGGTGGTCGCTCTGCCAGTCGGCCGACTGCACGGTGAAGCGGAGCATGAAGCCGGCGCCCTTGACCACGTGGGAGAGAGCGCTCCCGGCGAGTGGTATCTCGTCCGGCGGGGTACCGAAGCTCGCCTCGTAGCCAAACTCGTCGAACCCACTGAATCTGAGCCTTCCGTCGTCGCCGATCTCGATAGTCATCCGATCGATGGGTGGCCCCGCGAAGTCGGGATGGGAGATGTGCACGTTGCCGGACCAGATTCCGGCCAGGGCAGTCGCCGGGGACATGCCCGCGTCGGCAGGCGTCGTCGTCACGTCGGCACCCGCATCGGGGGCGCCGTTAGAATCGTCCAGCTCACGCGCCGAGCAACCGATGGCGACGAGGCTCCAGATTCCTGCGCCAAGCACGGCTTTCGTCGACATCGCGAACCTCCTTTTCGCCGAATGCGTCAAGCAGAAAGTGTGCCATGCGCGGACCGCAACAAGCACGCGGAATCCGGCGCCGGCGCTCCCGCGCGACAGACTGCGCCGCGACATCGATGTCGTGACCTCGCGACCTGGACGATCTTCTACCGTCTTATGATCCGGGCATGCGACGGCCGATCGTGCTCGCCGCCGCCTTCATAGTCGCGACGGCGGCCGGCTGCGCTCGCGAAGCGTACTGGCAGGGCGTGAAGGTCACGGCCGTCACGCGGCACGCCGACGGCACCGTCGCCGTACCGGACGCGCAGGTGCGGCTGCTCGAGCCGTCGGCGGGCGTTTGCAGCCTGCCCCGTCGAATCGACAACGAGCATTGGTTCGGGCTGTATGGCCGGCGCACCGACGGTGACGGCGACGCCCGCTTCCAGATGTGGCGGTGTGAACGCGTGCGGGCCGTGGTCTCGAAGGTCGGTTTCGAGCCGGCGCTCGCCGACGTCGATTCGTGCGACGCCAAACCGCTGAAATATGCGACGGTGACGGTGGAGCTCGCGCCGCGGCGAGCGGCGCCCGCCGCGCGTGGGCCCGGCATCGCCGCCGTCGCCTTTGTCGAGGCGCTCGCGCAGGACCGATGGAATGATGCGATGGCACTCACTGCTGCGGCGGGCGGGGATCTCGAAGACGCGCCGCCGATCGTGACGCCGCTGCGGCGTCCTTATGAAGCCGAAAGCATGGCGACCGTCGCAGAGCAGGTCTCCATGGACGAGCGAGGCGCCGGCGCCGCGGTCTGCGTTCGCCTGGTGCACTCGGACGGATGCATCGTGCCGTTCGAGGTCACGAACTGCGGACGATAGGGGGAACGCACGCCGGTCAGAGGGCGGCGACACGCGCCGCGATCCGCGGTTGCTTCTTCCGGCACTCCTCCGCATCCTTCGCGGGGCAGCGCGGCTGTGGCCTGCCGTTGCCCGCGGCCTTCAGGCGGGGCTCGGCGACGCCCAGGGCGACGAAATGATTCTTCACGGCCGCCGCACGGGCGGGGGCCAGCCCCTTGGCCGCGGGAGCGGCGGCGTCGTCGTAGCCCACGATCTCGAGCTTCACGGCGGGGTACGCCTTGAGGATCGCCGCGACGTTTTCGAGCTGCTCGCTTGACGGGCCGACATCGAGGCCAGCGCCGTCGTCCGCGAACCAGACGCGATCGAAGGCCAGCCAAGGTGCGCGGGATGACGCCGGGGCGGCCTTCCTCCGGTCCGCGACGATGTCGAGGAGCCGTTGTTCGATACCGTCGTTCGCGGCTCTGACCTCGAAGCCCGTCGGCAGGACGCGCGTGAAGAACACGCCCGCGGCGGCCAGGGCCCGAAACTGGGCGACGGTGCGTTCGAACGGGATGAGCCCGTGAGACAGATCGCCGACGGATTTCTCGAACTTTTTCATCTCGTCGTCTGAGCTCGCGATCGTCCCCGTGACCTTCTCGATCTGCTTGTCGTCCCCGCCGGCAAAGGCCGCCGACAGCTCCTTCGCAAGGAACTCGACCGTGCCACCGACCCCGCCCAGGATCTCCTCGGTCGCGAACAGGTTGGAACGAAAGGCGGCCAGGCCCGGCAAGTTATCGGCCGTGGCCTCGACCTGATCGAGCCGTTTGTGGATCGCCGCCGTCGTGGCCTGCAGCTTCCCGGCGTCGGCCTTCAACCGTTCCAAGGATTGGCTCGCCGCGACGTACCTGGGATCGGCCTGCCGGCTTCCCGCCTTCTTGACGCACGCCTGGATCGACACGACCTGCAAGGCGACGAGCAACGGCAAGATCACCGCGTTCGAGCCGGACAAGCGGCGCATGTCTCAGTTCCTGGGAGCGCCCGCGGCGATCCACTGGCGAACGATCGCGAGGTCGTCGGGCTGCACGCAGCTCCCTACCCCGCAACCGAAGGGCATCTGCGGAAGCATCTCGCACGTCGTCGGATCGCTCTGCGCGCGGTAGAAGGCGCTGTCCTCCGGGGCGCAGGCCTTGACCAGCACGCGCCCTCCACACTTGGTGACCTGGTACGTCGTCAACGTGGTGTACAGCGTCGTATCGTTGTCGGGGAACAGGTTCGGCATCCGGCCGCTGTTGTGGCAATCCCCTCCGCCGCAATAAAAGCCGACGACGGTCTTCACGTCGGACCAGGTCGCGGCGCCCGCGCTGCCACCGGTCGCTGCAGCGGCGCAGGGCGCGCCGCCACCCGTGCCTCCACCACCGCTACCCTCGACGCCGCCCGCGCATGCGCCGACGCCGCCAAGCACGACGAGGAAGGCAAACGTTCGCGCGAGAGCGGGCAGCACTATGTCGCGCGAAGCTCCGTGTACTCGCCGGGATTGGCGATCGTCACCGGCTTGCTCCCGCCGTCCGAGAACATCTTCGTGTCGTCGTACTTGCCGAACTTCGTCACGGGATTCGTGCCGCCCACGGCCGGAAATCCGTCGGCCCCTGCCTTCACGCCGATCGCGTTCATCAGGTTGCAGAAGTACTTGTTGATCGGCATCGTGGCCGTGGTCGGCGGCGTCCCCAGCGAATCGAGCTTGTTCCCCGGCGACTGCCCGCCCATGCAGTCAGAGTCGCTGTTGCCCTGGCTCATGTCGGTCGCGCCCTTCTCGACATTGACGGCCCACCCCTGCTTGAAGTAGCCGCCGGCGCCCCCCGCCTGGAGGATCGGCAGGTTGTTCAGGTTGTGGCTGTTGCCGTCCGACATCTCCTGGAACCAGACGGTGGCGGTGTTGTCGAGCACCGTCTTTCCGGTCCCTTCGCTGACGGAGTCCAGCTTGCCGACGAAGTAAGCGAACAGCTGCGCGTAGTACTTGTCGATGGTGTGAACCATCTCCAGCGCGTTGCTGACGCACGTGCCGCCCTGGTTGGCATTGCCGGTCCGGTGGGAGACGGAGTGCGATTCCAGGGTCAGGCCCAGGTTCTTGTAGACGAAGTTCCCGGGCATCTTGACGAAGATGACGCGGTTGTTGTCGCACAACGCCGTCAGCAGCGTGAGATCCATGAACGTCTTCGCGGCCGTGTCGATGTCGATACTGGTGCCGAGCTTTGACGCCGTCGTGAGCCGGCTGCTCGTCAGGTTCAGCCCGGCCGGGTCGATGGCGGTGGCCATCGTGCACATTCCACCGTTCGAGCCGGTGCCCGGGGTCGCGTAGTGCAACAGCTCCGTCCAGTCGCTGACCCTCTGCTGATCGGCGCGGCTCATCTTGATGGCCTTGTATCGGTTCAGGTCGTCCCGGACGCAGTCGATGATGCTCTTGCCCTTCGCCACCGCGTAGGTGTCCGGGTTCACGCTCCCCGTACCGAACAGCCCCGTGAGGGTGTTGTAGAGCGCCGTCGGCGAGCTCACACCCGCGAAGATCTCCTGGGCCTTGGACCACGAGATGATGTGCATCGTGTTCGTCGAGTTGCCGCTCGCGCCGTTGATCTCGATGAAGAGCGGCGCCGCGCCGTTCCGGTTCACCTGCTGCGCGCAGACGTGATCCAGCGACGGGCCGGTCGGCTTGGCCGCCTGCTTCGGGCTGACGCCCGACGGATCGGACGTGTCGAAGCCGCTGTCGGCGTTCGGGGTCACCGGCTGGCAGGTGAAGAACGACCCGTTGACCTGCGTGTGGGGATCGTTCTTCTGACCGTACGTGCCCTCGTTGCTCCACTCGTTCATGGACCGGACGCCCCGCACCATGAGCAGCTTCTTCGCGTACGGCGCCATCGGCTGCAGCGTATCCATGGCCATGTAGTCGGCCGTGGTGAGCGGGCCATGCGACAGCTTCGGGAACCAGCGGTCGGTCAAGCAGCCGTAGTGCGTGTAGAAGACGATCAGCCGCTGCGGGCTCGCGGCGGTCATTCCCTGCGCTTTCGCCTCCTGCTCGAGGACGGATGGGAGGAAGGGCGCGGCAACGGCCGCACCACCCAGGCCACGGAGCATCGTTCTGCGATTGAATGTTTTCATGCTCTGATTTCCCTTCAGTTCCCAGCGGTCCGCAGGAGGAAGGAGTCCGATTTGGTGAAGTCGGCCATCATGCTGGCGATCGAGTAGCTGGGATCGGCGAGGTTGGTGGTCAGTTGATCGACCACGCAGCCGTCATTCAACGTGGAGGGCCTGTTCGCTGCGAAGTTGACCCACGCCCCGGCGTAGAAGCGCTGCGCGTTCGAGGAGCCCGCGATTCCGGTCATGAGCTCGGCGGCGGTCGACATCGTCTGCTTGTTGACGCCGTCGAAGCTGATGTCGGCCGTCGAGTTGATCGTGCCGCCGAGCGGATCCTTGTCCTGCCAGCCACCGACGGCGTCGTAGTGCTCGAGCACGAAACCGGGCGGATTGACCTTGAGGGCATGGCAGCTGCTGCAAGGCGAGACGCCGGTGAGCGCCTCGATGGCTTCTCGCTGGGTCTTGTAGTTCCCGGTGGGGATGCCCGCCTTCACGGCGTTCGGATCGGGCGTGCCGGTCGGGACGTTGAGGACGCGCCCGGTGATGAACGCTCCACGGAGGATGGGGCTGGTCGAATCGAAATGAGAGAACGTGCTGAGGAAGCCGATGCGGGTCAGGAACCCGGGACGCTTGCTCGCGTCGAGGGACATCTTCACGGGCGTCGTGCTGGAGGACGTGACGCCATAAATCGCCGCGGTGTCCTTGGTGACGAACGCCGTGGGACTCAGGAACAGGTCCTTGAACTTGCCCCCGTTCATCACCACGTCACCGAAGAAGGAGTCGAGCTCCTGCATCGCCGTGTTGTAGGTCCCGGGCTGGAAGCTCGGGTACTTGGTGGTGTCGTGGGTGTTGTTGTTGACCCAGTGCGAACCGGTCGAGATGTCGGCGTAACGCTGGTGGAAGGAAGTCGCGACGCCCGTCGCCTTGGGATCGGCGAGCAGGCGCTTCGCCTGCGCCGCAACCAGGTCCGGCGTCCCGAGCTGGTTGTTGTCTGCCGCGGCGCTGAGCATGGGGTCGGGGAGATCGTTCCAGAGGAGAAGGGACAGCTTCGTCGCGGTCTCGAAGTTGTTCAGCTTGAAGGACGAGCCTTGCGGGCTGTCCGTCGCGAGCTGAGGGACCATGATGAAGGTGGGCGAAGCGAGGAAGGCCTCGAGGATTGCCTCGGCGACGTCCGCGGACGTATGCGTCTGGGTCAGGCTGTTGAACCGCATGAAGCTGGTGACCTCGGCGTCGGTCAGCGGACGGCGGAACGCCTTGCGACCGAACGTCTTGATGGTGTCGGTGAGACAGCTGGCGGAAGCCGCGTCGCAGGTGATGAACTTCGCCTTCGCGGTGGCGTTGCCCATGACCTGGTTGGCGATCAACCCGGCTGCGCTCAGGTACCCGTTCCAGGTGACATCGGTGAGGCTGCCGTCAGAGTCGGCGCCGATCAGAGTCAGGACGTCGGCGCCGGGAGTGATGCCGAACAGACTGTTGATCACCGTCGCGTACTGGACCTTCGTCAGCCGCGGAATCTGGCTCGATGCCGGAATGCCGGGCGCGCAGTTGGAGGTCGGAGGCACCACGATCCCCGTGCCGCCCGTGCCGGTCGGGTCGGCGCCCCCGGTGCTGCCGGCCGATCCGGCGGGGCCGGCGGTGCCCGCTGTGCCGGATCCGGTGGACCCCGAACCGCCGGAGCTCGTGTGACCAACCTGACCGCTGCAGGCGGCCAGCGAGGTTGCCAGCAAGATCAAAAGACCGTTGCGAATGGAGTGGATCATTTGCATGTCATCCCGTCCTTCTGCTGGAGGCACAGCTATCCCGACGGTCTCGGATCCAGACAGGCGGACGCCTCCGAATTCGATCGACCTTTGGCCGAAGTGACCCCTGGCGAGTTCGCGCAGACGGCGAGCCCTTCGGACTTTTTTTTCAGCGCGTTCTGAAACGCGGCGTTGTCACCAAACGGGAACGACGACCGAATCTCGCGACGTTCTGCCTACAGATGTCGCGGCCTTCTGAGATCAGCTCACCCGAAATGACCGCCGGTGCAGAATTCCGAACGTTATGGGACGAAGCCGCGCTTGTTTGCGCAATCCAGCGACCGCGATGTCCGTCTCACGAGCGGAGCGCCGCCAGGAACTGTGACAGCCGCTTGAACTTGATGTAGGCGTCTTCGTAGCTGGCGTGGTCCACCGACCAGACAGCGGGGTCGGTCGATCGGTCGCAGAGATCGAGGCTGTAGAAGAAGCCCGTGTCGCTGCTGGCGAACGTCACAAGGAGGCGGCGCTTGCCGTCGACGACGAGATCGGGATTCTCGTTTCCTCCCCCAAACGCCAGCACCCTGGGCTCTCCTCCGCCGGAGTCGACCAGTTGGAGGTCGCTTGTGCGGAAGTCGACGTTTTCGAGGAACCCGTAAACCGCTGGCGGCACCTCGGTGACCTGGCCCTGGGGATCAACGCTCTCCCAAGGGTCACCATGAGGCACCCAGAACGAACTGCCGACGGAGACCGGGCGCGGGGCATTCGGGTCGAACGGGACCACGACGGCCCGCAGCCGCTGAAGTTCGGCTGTGACCGCCGGCGCCCACGGCGGCATCTGGTCCGGGCGCGCTCCGTCCGCCGCGAGGGTTGCAAGAAACGATGAGAGCGTCGGGTAGGCGATGCTGAAGTCCGGGGGATAGCTCCGAGGGTCCTTCTGGGAGGCGATCCACACGGCGGGGTCGGGTGACCGATCCCGTAAATCGAACAGAAAGTCCCCCGCTGTTCCACACGCGAACATCACCAACACACGGCGTACGCCGTCGACAACGACGTCGTACCTCCCGATGTAGAGCGGCATGCGCGCATAGTCGAAGGGGCCGGCATCTGTGCGCAGGAACATGCGCGGCGACAAGTCGAGCGACTCCACGAAAGCCCAGATCGCCGGAGGCACCCTCTTCACCTGGCCTTCGGGATCCACGCCGCGCCACGATTTACCGCCCGGCCGGCCGAATTCCCCGAAGCGGTCCAGCGGGCGAGGCGCATCCGGCGGATCAAACGGCTTGCACGCGATCTCCAGGCGCTCGAGCTGGCTCGTGACGGCCGGCGACCAGGGTGCGGGCACCGCCGGCTTCGCACGCCCCGCTGCGTTCGTCTCGACGTAGCCCTTCTTCCTCTTCTCGGCGATCAGCGTTTCGTATTGCTTGCGCGCCACAGCGGGTGACGCCCATTTCTTCGTCTGCGACTGACCCTTGGTCCCGCGCCGCCCGTAGGTCACGGTCGTCGCCTTGCCCTCCACGGTGATCGTCCAGAACTTGTCCGACTTGCCCTCCCGAAATTCGAACCAGCGCGTGCTCATGAGACGGACCTCTCGCGAGGGACAATAGCGACCTATTTCTTCGTCGGCGGGGCCTCCGCCTTCGGCGGTACCGCGGTCAGGGCATGACGGTGATCGCGAGCGCGATGCTGGGATCGCTGCGGTTGTAGAGGTAGTAGCCGTCGTCGTAGCCGACGTAGACATCGGAGCGCGTGTACCAATCCTCCGGCCAGGACTCGGGCCACGGGTCGACGATCAGGAACGACGACCCGCCGTACGCGAAGCGCGGATACCCTTGATAGATGACGGGGCGGCGGTAGATGCGGAACGGATGCTCCGGTCCGAAGCGCCGCTCGAAGCGTGCCTGCGGAATGTAGTAGCCGCCGTAGCCGCCGCGCTGACCCCAGGGGCGATGCTCGGCGCGCCAGTCGCGCGCGCGGTGCTCTTGCCAGCGCTCGTGGCGCTGCCACCCGCCCTGTCGCTGCCAGCCGCCGCCTCGATGCCAGTCGCGCGCTTCGTTTCGCGCGCGCCCGGGAGGCGCATACATCGGACGCGCCGGCGTGGGAGTGCCGCGCCAGCCGCTGGGCGCGGCGCGCGGCGGAGGAGGAGGCGGCGCCGACCCGCGCCAGCCCTGGTTGGGCCCGGGCCCGCGCGGGGCCGGTGCCGGCTGCGGAGGCGGCGTCCCGCGCCAGCCTCCGCCGCGTTGCTGCGGCTGCATTTGCTGCTGGTGTCCGCCGCCGCGTTCGCCGCGCCCGCCGTGGGCCAGTGCGGTTGTCGCCAGGCACATGGCAGTCAGCAACACGCAAAGTCGGACCATCGATCGTGACGTCACTTCAGGCATCGTCTTACGTAACCACCGACGCGGACCACTGTCACGCCGTTTTCCGTGGTCGATGTAGGTGCGCCGCGCCTGCGGCGATGTATCGAACGGCGCGCCCGCTCGTACGATCGAGGAGCCCATCATGAAGCCCTCTGCGCCAAGACAGGTGACCTGGTGGATCGCGCTCATCGCCGGCAGCGTGGGTGTCCTCCAGCACTTTCGCGTCCTCCATCTGCCGTTCGTCGGACCCTACTCGACCTTGCTGATCGTGGGCGCGTGGGCGTTGCTCATCCTCGGGACCCTTCTCAAGGGTCTTTGAAAGGAAGTCGCGGGCTCGTCACAGGTCGCCGTCGAGTAGCTTGAGGACCCGGTCGGGCGGACGGCCCACGACGGCGCCGTCCGGAAGGATCAGGATGGGACGCTCGATGAGCACGGGAAACCGCGCCATGGCGGCCAGGATTGTCTCGTCGCTGGCTTCAGGAGTGAGCCCAGCCTGGCGGTACTCAGGCTCCCCCGCGCGCACCCACTCGCGCGGCGACAGCCCGAGACGCTTCTGCAGCGCCGCGAGCTCCGCGCCCGCGAGCGGTCGGTCCAGGTAACGTCGCTCCTCGTAGGTGACCTTGCGCTCGTCGAGCAGCGCCTTGGCCGCTCGGCTCTTCGAGCAGCGGGGGTTGTGAAGCAAGGTCGGCGATTCGAAGTGTGCCATGGCGTCTGCTTAGCACGGGCGCGGGCCGTGCTACCGCGGGCCGTCTGGTCTCTCGTGTGGCGATCGTGCTAGCAACACTCAGCGATGCAGATCGACGATCTCGCCAGGCTGTTCTCGGAGGCGGTTCGTCGCCGGGGGGAGGCGTGCCAGCGCGCGGATTTAGTGAGGATCAAGCAAGCCTCCGAAACCGTGATCCGGGCAGTCGCGATCGGGACCTACGTCTATGACGTCCGCATCGGGGTCGACGGCAGTACGCTGGTGCTCTCGTGCTCCTGTCCCGCGTTCGACGATGATGGGCCATGCAAGCATCTGTGGGCGACGGCGTTGGTCGCGGCCGAGCGACGGGTGCTTGCGACCATGCCGCCGTGGACCAAGGTCAAGCTCGAGGCCGCCCCGCACGCTCCCTACGACGACAGGATCGAGTTCGACGACGGCGACGAGGACGACCGTCGCGTGGTCCTGCGCCAACCGCCGGGCGCTCCATTGCCGTTGCGCTCGCCCCGAGCAGGAGATCCGCCGTCGCCGGCATCCCGCCGCCCGGATTGGGAGACGTTGTTCTTGCCCAGCGGGAGCGGCCATTCGGCGCTCTGGTCGCGGCCCGCGCCGGCGCCGCCCGCGGAGATTCTTTACGTCGTCGACGTCGACAAGATCCGCCTGCGCGGCGAGCTGACGATCTCGCTGCGGAAGCGAACGGCCAAGAAGCAGGGCGGCTTCGCCAAGGACAAGGCGGCGGCCGTGCCAGTACAGGCCCTCGAGTTGCTGCCGGACGCGCGCGACCGCCGGGCGCTGCCTCTTCTCCAGGCGGCGGCGACGCTGACCGGCAGCGCGGGTTCGGGCTACTCATCGTATGACTACGGGTACGGCTATGGGTATGGGTATGAGCCGCGGTTCACCTCCGAGGCGCGCATCCCGGCGGCGATGGCCGGCGAGCTCATGCCCCTGCTCGCAGAGACCGGTCGGCTGTTCCTGCGGAGCGAGCCAAAGGCCGAGTTGGTTGCGGCAAGCTACGACGGCGATCCTCCGTGGGACTTCGTCCTCACGCTCTCCGGCAGCGACGCAGCGGCGGGGCACGAGATCGCCGGCATCCTGCAGCGCGGTGACGAGACGCTGCCCGTGTCTGCGCCACTGGTGGTCACGAGCTCGGGCTGGGTGGTGTTCGCGACGCGCGTCGGCCGATTACGCCACTTCGACGCCTTCGCGATGCTCGCCTCGCTGCGGGCCGAGGGGAAGGTCAACCTCCCCCCTGGCGACGAGGAGGCGTTCCTGGCGCGTCTCTATGCGCAGCCCGCGCTTCCGAAGCTGGCGCTTCCGCCCGCGCTGTCATTCCATGAAACCGTCGGGACCGCGTCGCCGCACCTCAAGATTGGTCCGCCCGCGCCGCGACTGGCGCCCTGGGCCCGGGCGTCCGATCGCCCCACGGCGCAGCTGTCGTTTCGCTACGACGAGTTGTCTGTCGCGCTCGCCGACCGGCGGAGCGTGATCGCCGACGTCCCGAATCGCCGTCTGCTCCGGCGCGATCGTGACGCCGAGGCGGCGGCAACGGCCAAGGTGCTGGAGGCCGGGTTCCAGCTCGCGCCGGCACATGCGGGAGAGAGCCTCGGCGTCGTCTCCGGACGCTACGACATCGCCCGGGCGCGTCTGGCAGGTGCGGTCCGGACGCTGGTCGACGCCGGGTGGCGGGTGGAGGCCGAGGGAAAGCTGTATCGGCAAGCCGGGAACTTCGCGCTCGCGGTCACCAGCGGCGTCGACTGGTTCGATCTGCAGGGAGAGCTCGACTTCGAAGGCGTTTCGGCGACGCTGCCCGAGCTGTTACGGGCGCTGCGCCGAGGCGACACGACGATCCGGCTCGGCGACGGCAGCTTCGGCATGCTGCCCGAGGAGTGGCTGAAGAAGTATGCGCCGCTGGCGGAGATGGGCGCGGTCGAGGGAAACAGCCTCCGCTTCGGGCGAGCGCAGGCGGGATTGCTGGACGCGCTGCTCGCCTCGCAGCCCGAGGTCTCGGTCGACGCGGTGTTCGCCAAGGCGCGCGATCAGCTTCGGCAGTTCACGGGCGTCCGCGCCGCGAAGGCGCCGCGAACGTTTCACGGACAGCTACGCCCTTACCAGGAGGCCGGCGTCGGCTGGCTGTCCTTCCTGCGCCGGTTCGGGTTCGGCGGATGTTTGGCCGATGACATGGGCCTCGGCAAGACGATCCAGGTCCTGGCGATGCTGGCCGGGCGGCCGCGCCGAGACGCGCGCCCTTCGATCGTGGTGGTGCCGAAGTCGCTGGTCTGGAACTGGGAACAGGAGGCGGCGCGCTTCGCACCGAAGCTGCGCGTTCTCGCCCACGTCGGCGCCGAGCGCGCCGCGACCCCGGCCGCCCTGCGAACCAGGCTCGCGGGCGTCGACCTCCTGATCACGACCTACGGCGTGCTGCGGAAGGACGCCGCCTTCCTGCGCGAGATCGAGGCGGACTACGTCATCCTCGACGAGGCGCAGGCGATCAAGAACGCCGACTCCGAATCGGCGAAGGCGGCGCGGCTGTTGCGCGGGGACCATCGCCTCGCGCTGTCCGGCACGCCGATCGAGAACCATCTGGGCGAGCTGTGGTCGCTGATCGAGTTTCTGAACCCTGGCATGCTGGGCACGGCGCGCGCGTTTGCCGCCGCGGCGGGCGGGAGGCGACTGGAACCGGAGACGGTGGCGTCGCTGGCGCGCGCGCTTCGTCCCTTCATCTTGCGGCGCACGAAGGAAGAGGTCGCGCCGGAGCTGCCTCGCAAGCACGAGGAGACGATCCTGTGCGAGATGGAGCCGGAGCAACGCCGCCTCTACGACGAGCTACGCACGCACTACCGCGGCAGCCTGCTCGGCAAGATCGCAAAGGACGGTCTCGGCAAGTCGAAGATCCAGGTGCTGGAGGCGTTGCTGCGCCTGCGGCAGGTCGCCTGCCATCCCGGTCTTGTCGACAAGAAGCGCACCGCGATCGGCAGCGGGAAGATGGACGTGCTGCTGGCGCGGTTGGAGGAGGTCCGGCGAGAAGGCCACAAGGCATTGGTGTTCTCGCAGTTCACGAGCTTCCTCGGCCTGGTCCGCGGCCGCCTCGACGCAGCGAAGGTGCCGTACGAGTACCTGGACGGCGACACACAGGATCGCCAGGCGCGCGTCGCCCGGTTCCAGACCGACGAAGCTTGCCCGCTGTTCCTCCTCAGTCTGAAGGCCGGCGGCGTGGGCCTGAACCTGACGGCGGCCGACTATGTCTTCATCCTGGATCCGTGGTGGAATCCGGCCGCCGAAGCGCAAGCGGTAGACCGGGCCCACCGGATCGGGCAGAGCAAGCGCGTCTTCGTGTACCGCCTCTTGTGCCGCGACAGCGTCGAGGAGAAGGTCGCGGCCCTGCAGGAAACCAAGCGCGATCTCGCCGCCTCGATCATCGCTGCCGACGGCAGCGTCATGCAGAAGCTGGACCGCGAGACGCTGGAATTGCTCTTGGCGTAGGTGGCTCACGGTCGATGCGGTAAGCTCGTACCGTGCATCGGGACACGGGCTCTGCTGCCGTCGATCGCTATCACCAGCTCCTGCGGGCGCAGGCGCCGCACGAGCGTCTCGAACAGGCGAACGCGCTCAGCAAGGCTGTGAGAGAGCTCGCCGTCGCCGGCCTCAGGACACGTCATCCCGACGCGACGCCGGAGGAGATCCGTGTGCGCCTGACGGTGCGCCTCTACGGACGGGTCGTTGCGCGACGCCTTTTCGGACGGGTTCCCGCCGACGCAACCTGATGGCGGAGGATCGAGCACCGCCGGATGCGATCGCGGTCGCGCTGCGGGTCGGCGAAGCCATCGAATCCGTGGGGGACGCGCTCGGCGATGACTTCGAGGTCGACGTCGACATGCTGCGCGACTCGTCGTCAAGAGCCCGGAGGACACTGTCCTCAGAAAGCTGCTCTGGTACGTCGAGGGGGGAAGCATCTCGGAACGGCAGTGGCGCGACGTCGTCGAAGTCCTTCGCGTGAGCGGTCCGGCCATG